>OGXG01000003.1_pt1 | contig 136412 bp, 129 predicted proteins | sample 1576251 | NCBI WGS metagenome assembly OGXG01 (sample SAMEA3541533, study PRJEB24748) | human gut metagenome | biome: human gut; feature: human-associated habitat; material: faeces | place: China | collected 2012
TGCGGGTGCTGCATGGCAGCATAGAAAGCATTATTGAGAAAGAGATAGATTTTACAAGGTTTGAGAACAGATAGTGGATACCGCAAAACCACAGAATCCGTGCACTGACCTGTCAGAAATAAGAAGATGGGGAGCAGAGGGATGGGAAAAAGGTTTTGCGGTATCTCTTTTTGTGTCAAAGGTGCCAAGGCACATTAATGAAAAAAATAACAGAAACAAGAATAAAGAAGGGAAAGAAAGAGGGATAAAAATGGATACACAGCAGATGTTTCAGGAACTGGATCGCCTTTATGCACAGGGAAAACTGGACGAAGCGGAAGAGAAAATGATGGGCTGGATGAAGGAAGGGCTGGATTCAGGGAACAAAAGCCTCTGCCTGATGATGTGCAATGAGATGGAAGGACTCTACCGGAATACCGGACGGGTTGCACAGGCAGTCGATATGGCGGATATGGCGCTGTCCCTGATTGCGGGGATGGGACTGGATGGTTCGATCCACCATGGAACGACACTTTTAAATGCGGCAACCGCGCGCCGGATGGCAGGAGATGTGGAGAAAGCGCTTTCCCAGTACCGGGAGGCGGAAGCGATTTTTAAGAATCTTGGAAAAACGGATGGCTATGAGATGGCAAGTCTCTACAATAATATCAGCCAGATTTATCAGGAACAGGAGGAACATGAAAAGGCGCTGGAATCGCTGGATAAGGCGCTGGAACTGATTAAAAAGATGGAGAACAGCGAGGCGGAGGTGGCAACGACCCATGTCAACCGGGCGCTATCCTTGATGGCGCTGGGACGGCTGGATGAGGCAGACGAGGAGTTAAAGGAAAGCCTGACCTTTTATGCGTCCCCGGAGGGCGTGCAGTCGGGACACTTTGGTTCGGCGCTGGCAGCAGCCGGGGAGCTGGCATGGCGGCGCGGCAATTATGATCAGGCGATCGGGCTGCTGGAAAAAGCGCTGATGGTAACGCAGTCCCGGTTTGGCGAGAGCGATGCGTGCGCGGTGATCCGCCAGAATCTGGAGATGATCAAAAAAGAAAAGGAAGAAAAAGGCATTACCGGAGCTGCAGACAAGGGCGGAAACCCGAGCCACTGTGCGAGCTGTCAGTTCAAGGATGTGAAATTCTGAGACAGGACAAGAAAAAAGCGTTTTTTGAAAAGTTTTCAGATGGAAGATTTGATAAAAAGCGTGCAAGAAACGCGCATGAAAAAAAGATACTGAAAATAGAGAAAACGTAGAAATAGAAAAAACCATAAAATCAGGTAGGGGGATCAGATGCAGGGACTAGAACTGGCAAAACGATATTATGAAGAAGTCGGGCGTCCGATGCTGGAGCGGGATTTTCCAGAGCTTCTGCCGCGGTTGGCGGCGGGACTGGTGGGCGAAGGTTCGGAATGTCTGGGATTTGACGATGCGATATCGCAGGATCACGATTTCGCTGATTTTTACATTATTCTTTTTAACATTTTTATTTATAATAAGTTTTACTTTATCCTGTTGGTTGATTTGAGACAATACATTTTGGCAAAGCTTTGCACGCTTTAATGAAAGAATATTAACATCATTAACCATAAATATATCATCACTTGATTCAAGTGCTGTAATTACGGGGTCAGTCAATGCACAGCCGCAATCAAGAATAATATATTCATAATAATTACGCGCTACATCAATAATTGCTTTTGTATGATTTGACTGAATATACTCTGCAAGTTCAGGCGAACTTGGCGAAGCAAGCACCGAAAGACCGGAAGCGTGAGTACAACAGCAGGAAGATAAATTATCAATAGAAATACCGTTAGTATCTCTTGCAAGGTCAACTATTGTTTCACTTGGGTTAAGGTCAAGCGCCATATCTGCGTCACCAAACTGCAAATCAAGGTCAACTAAAAGTACCTTTTTGCCGAGTGTTGCAAGATATACAGCAGTATTTGAACAAATGGTAGTTTTACCTACACCGCCTTTACCGCTGAAAAATGCATAAACTCTTGAACGAACTTTTTTAGTAACATTGAAATTTTGATTAAGCTTTTTTTCGTTACCTACGATACTTTTAACCGTATTTAAAAATTCTTCATTGCCGATATTGACATTCATTACGCGCCTAATACCGCTTTGAGCCGCGTTATTTACAAGGTCGACCGTAACATTATCAGTCATAATGATTGCAGAGCAACCAAATGAACCCAAGTTAATATCTTCAACAAAAGTCAAAAATTCAGGTGTTATTTCATCACTGTCTAAAACAAAAACTACAACATCAGGAACAAAACCCTGAATTCTCATTTTAGCTTCAGGCTGAAAATCAGCGTAACCGATAATTGAAAGTTCGTCGTTTACGATTTTATTCTTAACTGCAACCTTATATTCTGTTTTTTCTGCACATACTACAATGTTTATACTGCTCATGGGGACTCTCCTCGTAGTTTATTAGCGTCTTGGATTAAGTATAAGCTTATAATCGTATTCGTTTTCGATTTCATAAAGCTTAAGTGCCTGCTTCTTGGTTACTTCAACAGTAAGGGTGCTGTATTTAGTAATCTTTGTTCCGCTTTGAGAAGCTGTTGAATTTTCGGCATTTGTAGAAACTCTTAAGATTTTTAAATCTTTATAAGCTATTTCTGTTTTAATGTTACCTGAATCATCTTTCTTGTTAACAAGTACATCAACTGTATCACCTTCGCTGATATAACCGTCAACACTCTTTACACTGGCTGCATCAAATGAATAAGCAACCTTACCCTGCGGAAGTTTAAGTGAAAGGGCAACATCATCACCGTTTTTATCCTGAAGTCTGTTCTTATTGATAGGTTCATTTGCATAAAGTTTGTCAACAGTAATCATATGAACATTATTAGCATCATCAACAAGCTCTTTTTGAGCTTTGATATAGCTTTCATTTGAATCGGCAGCAAGAATTTCTTTTGTGATAATTTGAGGATTATCACCTTCAAACATATCTGCTGTGATTTCAACATTTTTATCAATATCGGCAGTAGGTATCAATACTGTTACCATATCTGCGTCTTTAAAAGTTGTTTTCTTATCAATTTCTGTTGCAAACATATATGTAGCAACACCTGCAATAATTGCAAATATTACTGCTATTAAATAAACCTTTTTCATAAATCTACCTCTTAGATAATATTAGTTACATATATAATATAGAGATGTAATATTATACATCATCTGATTTTTCCACTTTAAATATTGAAGTTGATGTCAAAGTTCTGTGCATTTTATCCGCGCCTGAACCTAACACCGGTGTAAGCGTTGCGATTCTGCAAGAAACAACCAACTTCACATCGCCATTATACCTATTTTTAACATTTCTGTTAGCAGCAACAGCATCCAAATCGTTTGTATATGTTATTGTTACTTTAACATTATCCACTTTCTTAGGAAGTGAATTTTTAACCTGCGATAATATATGTACTATCTGTTCAGGGGTGGTATCATCATTAAGTGCGTCAAGCGTATAATCAACCGGACTTTGAACTTGACCGTTAACCATATTAACATGCGTATACTCCACGCAAGCTATACGCGCCGCGTTACGAGCAGAATTTTCAACCTCAATATAGTTAACAAAAAGCCAACCATAATCAAGAATCAAAAACAGTATTATCGCAAAAATAGGAAGAACAAGAACAAATTCAATAATCGACTGGCCTTCTTCTTTCTTTTTTAATCTGTATTTATAAATTTTCGTCATCATATAGAGCCTTTCACCCCTTAATCAATGCCTAAATTTGTAAAAAATCTACTTTAACTTAAATAAGGAGCAGGATTCCCCTGCTCCTTATTTATAAACACTATTTATTCGTTTGCATCCAAACGAGTGTCAGTCATCTTGTTTGACATATCATTTGTCTTGTTCTTAGCTACATTCTTAATAACTACAAGAGCAACAATAGCGATAACTGCAACAATAGCAATGATAAGTACATACTCAAGCATGCCCTGTCCGTTTTCATCCTTAATAAAGCTCATTTGTTTTTCCTCCTTATAAGATTTAAATAATTTATTTGTTAATTAAAATATATTTTCCAGCACTACCAGAGAATTAAGCACCGGGAAACACATTGAAATTACTACCGAGACGGAAATAAAAGGTCCCATGGGGATAAGGGTCTTCATTCCCCCACGCTTTGTTATTTTCAAAAATACGAAAACCAACAAAACCAATATACCAACTGTGGCCATTGTTTGTAAATAGCAACCCATATACATTATCAAGCCTACAACTGCACTGTACTTAACATCGCCTGCACCAACAGGGACTTTCAAAAGAGTCGGGATTGTAAAAGCTACAAATCCAAGAAAGAAACCTATGCCTGCATTAAGCAATGTGTAATTTGTGTGTGTAGTGACGCATTGATAAATCACATATGCCGCCTGAACCACTATCATTGAAAGCAAAAGCGAATTAGGAATTTTGCGAATCAACGAATCAACTATTGCGATGGTTAACATCGGAAGCAGAAGCACCAAATTTCTTATCAGTGCAATTTCGTCATCAGCAGTTAATACCAAACCTACTGAAGCGACAGCCCCTGCCAAAGCTGTTAATATGTAAGTTGACTTTTTTCTTAAAACGATAATATCACCGGGATCTTCGCTTCTGGAAAGAATCAACCTTTTTGCTAACGGTACTGCGGCAAGCCCTAAAGCAACGCCGAACAAAATACCGATTAAAGCCTTAATAATAATATTCATTTGCTCATTTGTTAATTACTTATTTGTAATTATTTAATAAACTTTGAATGACTTTTTAATAAATCATTTTGTCTATCTCTTAACTACAACTAAATATTAGCACTATTGCACAAAAAAATCAATAGCTTTTATAAATTTTGTTTAATTTGTATAATTACAAGTGTCGAAATTAGCAAAATTTACAATATTGTTCGATATCGAACTAACATTATGCGTTTTGAATTACAAGTAAATATATTATGAATTTTTTGAAAACGATTCAAGGGAATATATTCTACTTATTATACTTATTAACTGTATATATTTTTTCGCTGTAAAGTGATAAATTATCTAAAAGTTGCTTCTCAACCGTATCTTTTTTCTTTGCATTGAAGTATTTTACCTTTTTTCTGTTTCCCGAAGCCTCATAATAAATTATTTTACCTTTTTTTGATTCGGCAATTGCAAATTGGTGCAAAAGTTTATCATCCTTATAAATATCAGCAAAGCTGATTTCGCCCTCACTGTCATAGTAAAGTGCAAATTCAGCCATAGCACCCTCATACCCTTGACCTGCTTTATACTCCCTTGAAAGTACATCATCAAAAGTTTTTTGGTATGTATCATTCTCGCTGTATCCGGCATAAGTCACACTGTATTCTTTAACAGATGAAATGTCGCTTGCGCGCATAATTGCACTTTTTTCACTGTTAGTATGCAGACCTTTTTCTTCAAGTGCCATCATATATCCAAGCCAACCGTAATCGGCAGTATATCTTTCAACGCTCAACACTTTAGCATCAGGCTTTATATTATTTTCTATTATATTTATAAACGGTAAAAATGCATTTTTATATTGTTCTTCCCTCCAACTGCGCTCGCCAAAAAACGGCAAATCCTTAGTTTGAGCCATACAAGTATCAAGAAGTGCGCGGAAAGTTACCACTGTATCAGCCTTATTTTCACCTGCATATTCAAATACATCACTGCAAACAAAATCCACATTATCAAGCCCAAGCTTTTCCTTAAGCTTATTTGCATTTTCAATTGCGGATGAATTAACATCCACACCGGTAATATGGCAATTCGGATACATTTTTGCTATAAAGCAAGTTACAATACCGCAATCGCAGGCAAGGTCTAATATCTGCTTTGAATCAAAAAGTTCGGCGTAATCAATAATTAAATTTCCCAAATGCCTGAAAAGTCCGCCGTCAAAAGCCGCTGAAATATAAATAGAGCCATCAAATGTTTCATTCTTTAACTTATAAAACACCATATTACTTGAATTACTGTGCTTTGCACGCGAATTAAGCTCAGCGGCAACCTTTTGGGTATAATCCTTATTAGTTCTCACAGCAAGGCCGGCAATAAATTCATTAGATGATTTAACATATTTAAGGCCGATTTCCTGCATATAATTATCAACTTGTTCGTAAGTTTTCATATAACCACCAATTATTTTATAATTTTACAGCCTTTATTTACAGGCTTTGTTACAGCAATATCCTTTGCTAGAGTTTTAAGTTCAAGTGCAGATTTTTCAGCTTTTTCTTTATCATCAAAAATACCGAAAACAGTAGGGCCGCTTCCGCTCATACATACTCCCAATGCACCGTTAGTTCTCATAACTTCCTTAATATCCACCTTATTTGGCACTTCAATAAACTGCTCAAAAACATTTTCCATTTTAGAACATATTTCGCAAAGTTCCCTATTTTGCATTGCACAAAGCATACCGAATTTATCAGGTGTATGGCGCTTGCCGACTGTGTCAAACTGTGCATAAGCCTTGCCGGTATTAACACCGCAATCAGGCTTGGCAATTACAATGAAGCACTGCCTGAGAGGTTTAACTTTATTAAGCACATCACCGATACCCTGTGCAAGCAAAGTACCGCCCTTTATACAAAACGGTACATCAGCCCCGATTTTAACACCGATATTGCAAAGTTCATCATCACTTAAACCTGCATTTAACAGTTCATTAAGTGCAACAAGAGTACCTGCACCGTCGGCACTGCCGCCGGCAAGCCCTGCTTGGTGTGGAATACGCTTAACAATGTCAATATTTACACCTTTATTTTTTATTTTAGTTGTTTTAAAAAATGCATCTGCCGCTTTATATGCAATATTTTTTTCATCAAGCGGAATATCCTGAATATTGCAAGTGATAGTTATCTTTTTTGAATTTGTTTCGGTAACCGTAACGGTATCATAAAGGCCGATACTTTGCATTATCATAAACAAATCGTGATAACCGTCCGGGCGGGTGCAAACAATATCAAGCATCAAGTTAATCTTTGCATAAGCTTTAACTTTAACTTCCATCAATTTTCTCCAAGTTCTTTTATAAATTCACCGATACGCCTTACTGCCTCCTTAATGTTATCTATTGAATAGCAATAAGAAACACGAATAAAGCCTTCGCCGCAATCACCGAAAGCATTTCCCGGTATAACAGCAACTCTTTTAGACATTACAAGCTTTTCACAGAATTCTTCAGATGAAAGGCCCGTTGATTTAATACAAGGGAACAAATAAAACGCACCCTCCGGCTCAAAGCAATCAAGCCCAATTTTTCTAAAAGCATCAACTGTAAAGCGGCGGCGCATATCATAATCTTCACGCATTTTTTTAATATCATCATCACCGTTGCGCAAAGCTTCAATAGCGGCATACTGCGAAGTTGTAGGGGCAGACATAATTGCATATTGGTGAAGCTTAGTCATTTGCTTAATTATAGGAGCAGGACCCAGCGCATAGCCGAGTCGCCAACCGGTCATAGAATAAGTTTTTGAAAAGCCATTGATTATAATAGTGCGTTCCTGCATTGAATCAAGTGACGCAATAGTTGTATGCTCCTCATCACCGTAAGTAAGTTCACTGTAAATTTCATCTGAAAGTACAAGTAAATCGTGCTTTTTGATTACAGCGGCAATCTTTTCCAAATCGCCTTTACGCATAACCGCACCGGTAGGATTATTAGGAAAAGGCAATACAATAAGCTTGGTTTTATCTGTTACCGCATTTTCAATTTCTTCCGGCATAAGCTTAAAGTTGTCCTCATTTTTAGTAACAATAGGAACAGGTACGCCGCCGCAAATTTCAATAATTGGTTTGTAGCAAACAAAACTTGGTTCAACAACCAATACTTCATCTCCCGGGCATACAAGCGAGCGAATAGCCATATCTATTCCCTCCGAACCGCCTACGGTAACCGTAATTTCTGTTTTAGGATCGTATTGCACATTAAATTTGCGCTTATAATAATCGGCAATTTCATCTCTTAAAAGGGAAAGACCTGCATTTGCAGTATATCTTGTAGCACCCTGTTCAAGAGTATTGATACCCGTTTGCCTAATATGCCACGGGGTTTTAAAATCAGGTTCGCCGACACCGAGAGATATGACATTATCCATTTCTTCTGCGATAGAAAAGAATTTTCTGATTCCACTCGGCTTAATACTGACAAGAGTTGGGTTTAAATAATTATTGTAGTCCATCAGAATGAAAAAATCCCCCTATCATCCTTTGGAGCTTCTGTAAAAAATACACCCTGCTCCTTATATTTTTTAAGAATGAAATGGGTTGCGGTTGACATAACGCCGTCAAGCGGTGAAAGCCTGTTAGCAACAAAAAGTGCAATTTCTTCAAATGATTTATCAGAAACCATACAGCAAAGGTCAAAACCGCCGCTCATAAGATAAATGCTTTCAACCTCTTCGAGCTGGGCAATTCTGTTTGCAATTTCATCAAAACCATGGCCGAATTTTGGCTGAACCCTAATTTCGATAAGTGCTGTTACGGTTTGCATTTTGGCCTTATTTTTATCTATCATGGCACGATAGCCTTTAATAATTCCCGTTTCTTCATAAAGGCGAATTTGTGCTTCAACTTCTTCTTCGGTTTTACCAAGCATAACAGCAATTTCTCTGTTTGAAAGCCTTGGGTTTGTTTCAAGTATTTCTAATAACTTTTCCATATAAAAATTCCTTATCTAAATATTATTCAATAGTAATCAGTTTAGGCTGATGTTTTTCATAAACAGTAACATAATCAAAACCTGCCGCTCGTGCAATATCATAGCCTTGGTTTATACCTTGGCACACTCTGTTTGCATAATGCGAGTCTGAACCGACTGTAATATATTTACCACCGAGTTCTTTATATCTTTTAACAAAAGATATATTAGGCAATGTATCTTTCATATCCATAAAAAGACCCGAAGTGTTAATTTCAAGTGCCTTATCTTTTTTGATAAGTTCTTCAAATATAGCATCGCATACATCTTGATACTTTTTCATATCGACTTCAATTTTCTCCCTGGCGACAATATATCTTAAAGGATAAGTCAGGTGTGCAAGTGAATCAAAAGCACCCCATTGACAAAGCTCCAAAAGGCCGTCAAAATATTTACTCAATAGGTCATCAATATCATATTTTTGATAATCAAGGAAAAAGAAATCCTCCATATTTTCAAGATTATGAAGTGAACCTAAAACGAAATCATAATCATACTTTTGAAGTAAAGCTTGAGTTTCTTTCTTTCTGTAAATTCCCTGGCCTATTTCAATACCTTTAAGTATTTTAATTTTATCACTGTATTTAGATATACATTCATTCAAATCTTTAAGCTGCGGCGGGCAAAGCTCATCAGGATTCATTTCCGCTCCGTCAATATCGCAATGGTCTGTTATCGCAATAACTTTTGCACCTTTTTCTATTGCGCTGAGGCAAAGGGACTCAACGCTGTCATTTCCGTCAAAAGAATGAATTGAATGGGTGTGAACATCAACAATATTTTTATATTCCAATTTTTTGCCTCTCAATATAATGTAAATATAATAAGCTTTTGTTATAATAACACAAAATACAAAAAAATAAAATATATTTCTTATACTTTATTGAAAAAAGTTTATCACTCTGTTATAATTTTAAGCAATACGATTATAAACTATACAGTAATTTGCGTATCGGAGGTAACAATATGAGAGCATTTATTACAGTTGTAGGTAAAGACACAGTAGGAATTCTTGCAAAAGTTTCATCTATCTGTGCAAAATATGAAATTAACATTACCGAAGTAAGCCAGACTATTCTTGATGATATGTTTTGTATGATTATGCTTGCTGACATAAGCAACAGCACAGTCGGATTTGTTCAATTTGCAGAAGAGCTTACAAAATACGGTGATGAAAACAGCCTCTCAATTCACGCAATGCACGAGGATATTTTTAACTCAATGCATAGAATATAGGAGGTGTAACCTTGATAAATTCAAAAGAAATTCTTGAAACAATAAGAATGATTCAAGATGAATGTCTTGACATAAGAACCACAACAATGGGCATTTCGCTTCTTGATTGCGGGGATACGGATATAGATAAATCCTGCCAAAAGATTTATGACAAAATTTGCACCAAGGCTGAACATCTTGTATCAACAGGCGAGCAGATTGAAAAGGAATACGGTATTCCTATTATAAATAAAAGGGTTAGCGTTACACCTATTGCAATAATGGCCGGTATCAGCGGCGGTGACCCTGTAAAATATGCATTGGCACTTGAAAAAGCGGCGCAAACTATTGGCGTTAATTTCATCGGCGGTTACAGTGCGCTTGTGCAAAAAGGTTTTGCGGCAGGCGACCTTGAGCTTATCAACTCAATTCCGAGAGCTTTAGCCGAAACAGAGCATATTTGTTCATCGGTAAACATCGGTTCAACCAAAGCCGGAATAAATATGAACGCCGTTAAAATTATGGGTCAAAAGGTTAAAGAAGCTGCCGAGCTTACAAAAGATAACGACTGCATTGCAGCCGGAAAGCTTGTAGTATTTTGCAACGCCCCTGAGGATAATCCGTTTATGGCAGGTGCCTTCCACGGTGTCAGTGAACCTGACTGTGTAATAAATGTAGGTGTTTCAGGCCCCGGTGTTGTAAGAAGTGCCATCAGCAAACACCCTGATTATTCTGTAAATGAAATTGCAGAACTGATTAAAAAGACTGCATTTAAAATCACCCGTATGGGCCAGCTTGTGGGTGTGGAAGCATCAAGAAGGCTTGGTGTAGACTTCGGTATAGTTGACCTTTCACTTGCTCCTACCCCGGCAGTAGGTGACTCCGTTGCTCATATTCTTGAAGAAATCGGGCTTGAGCAGTGCGGCGGTGCAGGTACAACCGCTTGCCTTGCAATGCTTAACGACGCTGTTAAAAAAGGCGGCGTTATGGCATCATCAAGTGTCGGCGGTCTTTCAGGTGCATTTATCCCTGTCAGCGAAGATGCCGGTATGATTGACGCTGCAAGAAGCGGTGCACTCACGATTGAAAAGCTTGAAGCTATGACGGCGGTATGCTCGGTAGGTCTTGATATGATTGTTATTCCGGGTGACACAAGTGCAGAAGTTATCAGCGGTATTATTGCAGATGAAGCTGCAATAGGTATGGTTAACTGCAAAACAACAGCGGTCAGAGTTATTCCTGCAATCGGCAAAAATATTGGCGATGAACTTGAATTTGGCGGACTTTTAGGAAGCGGCCCGGTTATGAAAGTAAATACTAAATCTCCTGCGCAGTTTATTAACCGCGGCGGCAAAATTCCTGCCCCAATGCACAGCCTTAAAAACTAAAAATACATTTATAAAAAAATAAACCCTATCTGTGAGCGGCAGATAGGGTTACTTTTTTATTTGAAAACTATTTTGAAATCACTGTTTTTAAACGCAAGTGATTTTAAAGTTGAATTATCATTTTGCACGAGAATGAATTCACCGAAATTTGTTTTTCCTTCATATTTTACACCGCCGTCAATAATATGCAGTTTTGTGTCATCGTTTGAAAGAGCAGATATTACATCATAAATAATAATTGCTGCATTTTCTTTTTCAAAATTTTCGCCTGAAATATCATATGAATAAGTGCTGTATTTAAAACTTACATTTTTTCCGTCATAAGTCATCACAAGGCCGAGCGCATTTGTATTTTTAACAGTGATGGATACGCTCCCCTCTTTTTTACAAATTTCACATTCATATGAAAAATCCCCTGATGTAACCACAGCATTTTGAGTAAAAGCCTTTGGTACTTCAGGGGTATTTATTTTAACCGAACACGAACTAAACATAAAAATTGAAATGATAAGTAAAATAAAGCCTAATGTTTTTTTCAAATAAATCTGTCCTTTATTCAAATTCGGACATTAAAGCTCCCAAAACATAAATCATATCATCAACAGTCATACCGCGAGTTGAAATTTCCTGTGCCGCAATATCGCCGCATCTTCCGTGAATGTAAACCGCTGCTTTGCAGGCTTCAATAGGTTCAATACCCTGTGCTGCAAATGAGCCGATTATACCTGCAAGCATATCACCCGTACCGCCCATTGCCATACCGGGATTACCCGTTGTATTAAAATAGACATCCACACCGTTTGTAACGATAGTATTTGCACCTTTCAGCACTATAATCACATCATTTTCCTTTGCAAATGCTTTTGCAACTTCAAGCCTGTGTGAGCAAACATAATCAACGCTTTCACCGATAAGCCTTGCCATTTCACCAGGGTGCGGAGTAATAATTAACGGAGCTTTTTTATCCTTTACTATATCTATGAAAGGAGCAACGGCATTTATACCATCGGCGTCAAGAATGACAGGCACTTCACTTGTTTTAATAATTTGGTCAACCACAACTTGAATATCATCATTATTTCCAAGTCCGCAGCCTACAACCACGCTGTCTGCCCATTTTAAATCTTCAAAAACATCACCGAGTGCTCCTATTGAAATTGTTTTAGCTTCGTTTTCACAAAGAGGTTTAAATAAAGGCTGGGTTAAATGTGAAGTCATAACGGGATATATTGATTTCGGAAAAGCGCATTTTAAAAGGCCTACACCTGTTTTAAGTGCAGCTTTTGCACATATAACAGATGCACCCGGCATTAAATATGAGCCGCAAATATTAAGCTGATGGCCGAATGAACCTTTATTTGCATTAAAATCACGCTTGGTAAAATTCTTTTTTATATCCTTTTTAGTAATAGTTTGCGGGTAACCGGATTCATAATGTTTTTCATCAATACCGATATTAACTGTATAAATCTTGCCGCAATATGCATTTGATGGTGGCAACACATGAGCAAATTCTAATGTAGAAATTGCAATAGTGTAATCCGCCTTAACCGCATTTATCACCGAACCGTCGGTTGAATTTGTACCACTTGGGGTATCAATGCTGACAACCTTTGCGTTACTGCTGTTAATAAAATCAAAAATATCATTAAACGGTGCTTTTGCTTCACCGTGAAAGCCTATTCCAAAAATGCAATCAACTATAATGTCATAATTTTCAACACCGAGTTTCGTAAAGTTTATTACCTTTACACCATTGTTGATTGCTTCTTGATAATACATTTTCGGTTCATCAACAGTAGGCTCTTTATCACACAAAATTATATCTGTAAAAACATTTATTTTTTTAAGCAAATCGGCTATTACAAAGCCATCGCCGGCATTTTTACCGTTGCCGCAAAATACTCCAACCCTACTGTTTGCAAGACTTTCGCCAAATATTTTGCATATTTTTTCAAAGCAAGTTGTTCCTGCTTTCAGCATAAGCTCAGCTTCGGTTGAATCTGACTCAAAAGCTCTTGTTTCAACTGCTTTAATCTGTTTTGCTGTTAATATCCTCATAATAACACCGCCTGTATTAGTGTAAAGTAATTTTACTTTACCACAATATTACTGTTGCAACTGCATATTCACCGTCGTGTGAAATAGATATATCACTGCTATCTATACCGCAGAGGTACGGTTTACCGTTTTCATCGTGCCCAATTTCCACATCTGTCAGCGGAAACTTAAGCCCCGTTCCAAGTGCCTTAAAATAAGCTTCTTTACCTGCAAATATTCCGGCAAAGTTTTCAGCTTTTTTGCAATAAGCTCTTTCGTTTTCGGTAAAAACCTTATTTAAAAATGATTGACTTTTAATACTTTTTTCAATCCTTGATATTTTAACAATATCAGTTCCTATTTTATACATTTATTCACCTATCGGTTTAACCACAAAACTTAACTTTTTGCCTGAAAGTGAACCCACCCTATCCTTTTTATCGGGAAGCGGACCGCAAGCATTTGAACCTGCACCCAAAACAGATGAGTCGATATTCACGCAGGTAGTCGGCAAATCAACTAAATCATCCCTGTGCATGGCCTTTGCCCACTGATTTGAAGTGTAATGACTTGCGGAAAAGACAAAAGGTTTACTTACAGCTTCAAATCTTAATCCAAAGCCTGACGCATTTGTAATCTCTGCAAAGCGAACATCACATCTTGTCGCACTTTCCTGTGGTTTAATATAATCTTCTTTAAGTTTATCAACTGTTATTTGATAAACTTTATTTATTGTATGTTCCTTATAATCCGGCAAATTGACATCTTCACCCAAACCGAAATATTTAATATTTTCATATTCCTTCGGCATTTCAAGCATAACACCAAAGCGTGGCAACAGCTTGACAGCACCGCCACCCAAGCAATTTACATCAACCAAAATATTACCGTTTGGATAAATTGTATATTTAATTTGAGTATTTGCAACCGGAAGAATACAATTTGCAATGGATTTAATATTAGTTGTAACTACAATATTATCACCATTGTCTGTAAAGCTACTACCTTTACAGATATTTGATGTATTTTGAAGTCCCATTGTATGCCAGTATTTGCAAATATTTCTGTCATTATCAAGCGGAGCGCGATAAAATGCAGGTGCAAATCCTTTAAAATCACCGAGAGGGAATGAATTTATCATTTCGTGATTTTTATAAATATATGAAGTAATAAATCCGGTAGATTTATCAAATATCATTGAACCATTATCAAAAGTGATATAAAGCTTATTTTCGCTAGGTTTTACGGTGGTTTTACCGTCAGAATTTATATCTGCACTCAGCTTACCCTCACTTAAAATAATTTGCTCACTTGCAATTAAGAAATCACCTGCTAAATATTCAAACACAACCGAATTATGATTATCCTTTTCAAGCTCAAGCGAGTCAATTTCATACTCCTGACTTGACTGAGGCGCAATATTTACATCGAATGTGCTTGAATATGTTTCAATTCCGTTTGTAAAGTAGGTATACTTTACACTCAACGCTGCGTTTTCAAAATAATTATGGTTGAAAAATTGATATCTGTTATCTGCAATTTTGCGGCATCTGACAGGGCGATAGCAATTTTTCATTTGCTTTGCGCCTGAATGCGGTGTTCTGTCCGGAAAGAAAAGGCCGTCCATACAGAAATTGCCATCGTGCTTTTCTTCACCATGGTCACCGCCGTAAGTGTATTTAACTTTTTCATTTTCGTGGTAAACAGCATGGTCTGCAAATTCCCATATGCAACCGCCGAGCATATTTTCTGAAGAATAAAAGCATTTTACATATCTTTCAAGTTCGCCTGCACCAACTCCCATTGCATGCGCATATTCACAAAGGAAAAATGGCTTTTTACGATACTTCGGCAACTTGCCCTTTGCAATTTTTTCACACATAATCGGCCATGCGTACATATGCGAAATAACATCATATGCAAAGCGTGGAGTTCTGCACACACCCTCATAATGAATAGGAAGCGTTGATAACTTTTTAAGTTCATCATAGCAATAATCTTGGTTAAGATAACCGTGTGATTCATTTCCGAGCGACCACATTGTGATTGACGGATGATTCTTATCACGGGCATACATTCTGTAAACCCTATCCCAATAATGTTGCTGCCAATCTTTATTATGTGAGCAAGCACCCGGCCTATGAAGTTCGGTTTCACAGCCGTGAGTTTCAATATCAGCTTCATCAATTACATATATTCCGTATTCATCACATAAATCAAGAAAAGTAGGATCAGGCGGATAATGAGATGTACGAATACAGTTAGCATTATATTGCTTTACAAGGCTGACATCGAGTTCCATATCTTCAACTGACATCACATATCCTGTTTTAGCGTTGGTATCGTGGTGATTTACACCCAAAAGTTTAATAGGCTCATTATTAAACAAAAACTTATTGCCGATTATTTCAACATTTTTAAAGCCAATGTTTTTTCTTACAACTTCAATAACATCTTCGCCCTTTGAAAGAATAATTACCAAATCATATAGATAAGGGCATTCGGCTGACCACCTGTGAACATCAAGATTATTAAAACTGATTTTTTCAATATTTGACGGTGATACATTAACAGATTTTGATGATACAATCTCACCGTCATCATAAAGTGAAACAGACAACACACAATCGTCACTAATCTTTAAAGATGGCAAAAAATCAAGAGAAAATGAACTTTTGAAACTGATTTTAGCTTCAAAATCATAAATAGAGTTGTTCCCCGTTTTATAAAGCAAAACATCACGGAAAATACCGTTAGAACGAAACATATCCTGCGCTTCAAGATATGTACTGTTAGTCCATTTATGGTTTTGAACTACAATTTCATTTTTACCCTTAACAAGAAAATCATTAAGTTCAAATTCAGCGGTATTGTGGCTGCCCTCGCTGTAACCTACATATTTACCGTTACAAAAAAGTTCAAGTGAACCTGCAACACCTAAAAATGCCAAAGTATAGTTTAAATCAAGATTATCAATATCAATAAATCTGCGATAAATACCCACCGGGCAATCTTCAGGTATATGCGGCGGATTAGGCTTAAATTGGTATCTGGTATTTACATAATAAGGCTTTTCATAACCCGTATATTGCCACATTGAAGGAACATTTACTTTATCAAATTTAATTTTTTCTGTATCAAAAAAATTATCCACCATTTTGCAATTTGAATAATACACAAAATCCCATTCACCCGAAAGGCATTCAACACGGGAGGATGAATATCTTTCATTTCTAATATCTGTTTTTGCAAGTTCATCAAGATTTGCAAAAGGAATAAAGTAAGAACGCGGAATCATAATATTTTCCCTGAACTTACTAAAATCACAAAAATTACCTGTTTTTAAATTGTACTGCATAATTTTCCCCTTAAATGTAGTTATATCTATTATACAATAAAGAAATATAATTTACAAGAATAGGATTTTTACACAAAAAAAACGTCTGAAACCAAATTACTTGATTTCAGTCGTTTTTATTACATAGTATATCTGCTTTTAACTTTAAGTCTCTCCATAGCACGAGAAAGGTTAGCTTTAGAGTGATAATATTCAAGAAGAGAATGCTTTTGGCGAAGTTCTTCTTCAGCTCTCATTTGAGCTTCTTTTGCACGGCGCTCATTGATTTCTTCAGGAAGTTCTGCCGAAATACAAACAAGTGTTGCAACATTATCAAGAAACTCAAGAAAACCGCTGCCTACAAATGCGTTGATTTTTTTACCGTTTGCATCAACAATCTTCATTTCGCCGAATTCAATAGGCACAACACAATTTTCATGCTTTGCAAGATAAGCTTCGCAGCCTCCGTTAAGCCTTGGAATAGAAAGGCTTTGAGCCTCACCGTCAAAAAAGACTTTATTAGACGCAATTATTTTAAGTTGAAAAGTATTCATATAATCACCTTATTTTTCAAGCTTTTTTGCATTTTCCAAAACATCTTCAATAGTACCGGTATTAAAGAAAGCCTGTTCAGGAACATCATCAACTTCACCGTCGATAATAGCCTTGAATCCCTTAACCGCATCTTTAACAGCAACATATTTACCCGGCTGGCCTGTGAACGCCTCAGCAACATGGAATGGCTGTGACAAGAACTTTTCAATCTTTCTTGCACGATAAACAGTAGTTTTATCTTCATCAGAAAGTTCTTCCATACCGAGAATTGCGATAATATCTTGAAGTTCTTTATATTTCTGCAAATATTCCTGAACTTTACGGGCAACTGCGTAATGCTCTTCGCCTACTACATCAGGTTCAAGGATACGAGAGTTAGACTCAAGCGGGTCAACAGCAGGATAAATACCTTTTTCAACAATTTTTCTTGAAAGAACAGTTGTTGCATCAAGGTGAGCAAATGTTGTTGCAGGCGCAGGGTCTGTAAGGTCATCGGCAGGAACATAAACAGCCTGAACCGATGTAATAGAACCGTTTTTGGTGGAAGCAATACGCTCCTGAAGTTCGCCGACATCAGTTGCAAGGGTCGGCTGATAGCCAACGGCAGACGGCATTCTGCCTAAAAGCGAAGATACTTCTGAACCTGCCTGTACAAAACGGAAGATATTATCAATAAAGAGAAGCACATCCTGATGCTCAACATCTCTGAAATATTCTGCCATTGTAAGCCCTGTTTCAGCAACACGCATACGAGCTCCAGGCGGCTCATTCATCTGTCCGAAAACAAGTGCTGTTTTTTCAAGTACGCCGCTCTCGCCCATTTCTTTCCATAAATCGTTACCCTCACGGCTTCTTTCACCAACACCGGTAAAGATTGAATAACCGCCGTGCTGAGTGGCAACATTGGTGATAAGTTCCTGAATAAGTACAGTTTTACCAACACCGGCACCACCGAACAAACCGATTTTACCACCCTTTGGATAAGGTGTTAAAAGGTCAATAACCTTAATACCTGTTTCAAGGATTTCTACATTGGCACTTTGCTCTTCAAATGTAGGCGGTTTGCGGTGAATAGCCCAATGTTCTTCATTATCAAGGCTATCAAGTCCGTCAATCGTTTCGCCTACTACATTGAAAAGTCTGCCAAGGGTTTTATCACCGACAGGGACTTTAATTGCATCACCTGTGTTGATAACTTCCATATCTTTGCAAAGGCCTTCTGAAGCTGCAAGCATAATACAGCGAACACAGTTGCCGCCGATGTGCTGGCTAACCTCCATAACAAGCTTTTTGCCATCTAATTCCACTTCAAGAGCGTCCTTAATTTTCGGCAATTCGTCTTCAAATTCAACATCTATTACAGGTCCCATAACCTGAACAATTTTACCATTCTTCATACAAGGACACCTCCTAATCTTCTTTCATTTTTTGTGCTTTGGCACCGGCAATAACTTCAGTAATTTCCTGCGTGATTGCTGCCTGCCTTGCACGGTTATATTCGATACCTAAACTTCTGAGCATATCTTTTGCTGCATCTGTGGCAGTTTGCATTGCCATCATACGGGCATTATGCTCGGAGCAGTATGATTCAACAAGTGCGCCATATACAAATCCCGAAACATAATTAGGTATAATATGGTCAAACACTGCATTCATACTTGGTTCAAAAGAGCAAGTTCCATACTTGTTGCTTTCATCTGTTCTTTCAAACTTCACCTTTTTCAAAGGCAAAAGCTGCTTAATTTCAGCGTCAAAGGTAACAGAATTAACCATTCTTGTGTAAACGATATAAACTTCATCAAGCTTCTTTTCCCTGAAAAGCTCTACTATCTTTTCGCTGATAACTCTGGCTCTGTTAACATTAGGGTTTTGAGCAGTATATTTGAAATCTATATCAATAGGAATATTCTTTTTTTCAAAATATTTACGACCTACCTGACCAACAACAAAAAGCATATTTTTATTATCGGAAAGAGCCTCTTTCTCTGCAATTTTGATTACATTGTGGTTATATGCACCCGCCATACCTTTATCGGCTGTGACTACGATATAACCCTGTTTTCTTTCCTGCTTCGGTACATCTTCTCTTTCATCAAAATAGATATTACCTGCATCAGGTGAAAGTTCAAGTATTTTTGCAAGAGCTTCTTGAATTGTGTAGAAATAAGGCTCTGTATTTTTAAGGTCTCTTCTCGCCTTTTGAAGCTTTGAGGATGAAATCATATACATAGCGTTTGTGATTTTCATTGTATCCTTAATAGACTTCATTCTGGCTTGAATTTCACGAGCATTAGCCATTATTAACCCTCTTGATAACTCTTTTTAAATTCGTCTATTGCCTCTAAAATCTGTTCTCTGGTATCATCATCAAGCACTTTTGTTTGCTCAATTGTATTAACAAGAGAACTGTGATTTTCATTCATATATTCAAGCATTTCATTTTGGAATTTCTTTATTTGCTCAGTAGGAACATCCATAAACTTCTTTCCTGTTGCACCGACAAGAGTAAATACCATATCGGCAAGTGAAAGCGGATGACCGAGCGGTTGCTTAAGAAGTTCCATAAGTCCCTTACCATAAGTAAGGCCTGCCTTTGTTTCTTCATCAAGGTCAGATGAAAACTGGGTAAACACTTCCATTTCACGAAACTGTGCCAAATCAATACGAAGTGAACCTGCTGCTTTTTTCATAGCTTTTGTTTGCGCTGCACCACCAACACGGGATACAGAAAGGCCGACATTTACAGCCGGGCGCATACCGCTGAAGAACAAGTCACTTTCAAGGAAGATTTGACCGTCTGTAATAGAAATTACATTAGTAGGAATGTATGCAGATACATCGCCTGCCTGAGTTTCGATAATAGGAAGAGCAGTAATTGAACCACCGCCGAGTTCATCTGTAAGACGGCTTGAACGCTCAAGAAGTCTTGAGTGAAGATAGAATACATCACCAGGATATGCTTCACGGCCCGGGCTTCTTTCAAGCAAAAGTGAAAGCGCACGGTAAGCTACTGCATGCTTACTTAAATCATCATATACAATAAGGCAATCTTTACCCTGATGCATAAAGTATTCGGCAATTGCTGTTGCAGAATACGGTGATATATACTGAAGAGATGCAGGTTCACTTGCTGTTGAGCAAACAACAATTGTGTAATCCATAGCACCTGCTTTTTCAAGTGTATTTACAAGCTTTGCGACACTTGAAGCCTTTTGGCCGATTGCATTATAGATACAAATAACATCTTTACCCTTTTGGTTAAGAATAGTATCAAGTGCAATTGAAGTTTTACCTGTTTGCCTATCCCCAATGATAAGTTCACGCTGGCCCCTACCGATTGGAAACATTGAGTCGATTGAGAGAATACCGGTTGCAAGCGGAGTATCTACACTCTGGCGGTCAACAATAGAAGGAGCAGGCTGCTCAACCGGGCGGTAACCCTCAGCCTTAATTTCACCTTTACCGTCAATAGGCTCACCTAGTGAATTTACAATTCTGCCGATAAATCCTTCACCTACCGGCACACCGGCTTTCTTATGTGTTCTTTTAACTTTAGTTCCCTGTTCAACACCCGAATCGCTGTCAAAAAGAATAACACCGATTTGATGCCTTTTAATATCCTGAACCATACCTTTTACGCCATTTTCAAAAACGACTATTTCGCCGTACATAGCGTGGTCAAGGCCATGGATTGTAGCAATTCCGTCACCAACACGAACTACTGTACCGATTTCTTCACTGTTAGTTCGAAGTTCAAAATCACTAATATCTTTTTTAAGAACAGCAAGTACATTTTCGCTTGTTACAGCACTGTTTCTTGCTGAATCCATAACTTTTTGCTTAATGCTGTCAAGCTTTGTTTTAATAGAAAAATCATACTGCTTATCGCCGATAGTAACTATAAAACCACCGATAATTGAATCGTCTTTAACAATCTTGATTTGAGCATCATCAGCATTTTCCTGCTTTAAAACAAATTCTTTAATACCTTTTAACTGCTCGTCATTAGGTTCTGTTACGCAGGTAATAGTTGCATTTGCAACATTGTTTTGCTTATTGAGAGCTGAAATATAAGCCTCAATTATTTCGCCTAAACTGTCAATCTTACCGTTTGCTGCAAGGTCTGCAATAAAATCTTTAACTGACGGAGCAAAAAGCTCTTTTGTTACATTCTTCTTTTCTTCAAGTGTAACATTAGGGTCGTTAAAAATATCCTTGAGTTCCTTGTTAGATTTAACAGTGTTTAAAGCTTCTTCCAAGCTTGACACACTTGCGTGAGCAGAAAACAGTGCGTCAAGATATTTTTCAATATTTTGAATCATTATTTATCACTGCTTTCATTTAAAAATTCATCATAGAGCATTTTATCAGTTTCAGCTGAAACTTCCTTTTCAACAACTTTTGTAGCTGTTTGCATTGCAAGCTCTGCGATTTGCTGCTTAACTGCAAGGCGTGCCTTTTCGCTTTCAAGTTCTGATGCTTTTTTGGCATCTGTCTTGATTTTTGTTGCATCTGTATTTGCACGGGCAACAATTTTGTCATATTCAGCCTTGGCATTATTTCTTGCTTCAGCCAAAATTTGCTTCTTTTCATCTTCAACGCCGGAGAGCTGTGACTGATATTCAGCCTGAAGCTCATTGGCTTTCTTTTCTTTATCTTCAGCTGCCTTGAACTGACCTTCAATCAATTCTTTACGCTTATCAAGTGTTTTCTTAATAGGTTTAAATAAAAACAGTTTCATAAGCACAAAAAAGATAATAAGGTTAATCAAGGTCCAAAGAATATTTATGTCAAATTTTAACATTATAATTATGGTCCTTTCTCATCAAACTGTTTTTGATTAAAACTGTTTTATTTAACCAAGAAAATAATCATAATACAAGCTACAAGTCCGTAAATAGCTGTTGCTTCTGAAAGAGCAGCACCAAGGATAAGAGTTGTACGAATCTGACCAGCCATTTCAGGCTGACGAGCAATAGCCTCAACGGCTTTACCTGTAGCAATACCAATACCAATACCTGCACCGAGTGCACAAATAAGAGCAATACCTGCACCGATAGCAATAACTGAACCTGTCATAATATTATTCTCCTTAATAATTAAAAATTATATTTAAGCGGCTTTAGCCGGCTTTTTATTCTTTTTACTTGCTTTTTTTATTTTTTTCTTCTGTTTGTCGGTTGTTTCCTCCGACTCCTCAACTGCCTCCTGTAAATAAAGACCTGTTAAGAATACGAAAATGTATGCTTGAAGTAAACCGTCGAATATATCAAAATAAAGACTGAATACCGTCGGCAAGAATATCGGAACACATGCTTTGATAAGTTCCATAATAATGAATGAACCGATTACATTACCGAAAAGACGCATACAAAGTGAAAGAGGTTTGGTAATAACTTCCATAATATTGATAGGAGTAATTATCCAAATCGGTTTTGTAAATTCCTTCAAACGCCCGATAAAACCCTTGCTCTTAAATGCCATATATTCTACAAGCACTATACTTATAATAGCAAGGCAAGCAGTTACCTGCATACTCTTTGTCGGCGGCTTAAGTCCAAACAAACCAATAATGTTTGAAACGCCAATGAAAAGAGCCACACTCATAAGCCAAGGAATAAACTTTTCAACCTTTTCTCCCATAATGCCTTTGAAAAAGTCTTGTGCTTTTTCATAAGCAAGCTCGAGCAATGCCTGACGCTTTGAAATTTCTCCTGTTACTTTGAGATTTCGAGTTAAGATAATCGCAAGAACTGTCATTACCGCAATAATTATCCAGCTTACCACTGTTGCCTCATCGAAGCCAAGCTTAAAATTACCAATCTTAAAACTAAAAACTTCTTTCAGTTCGAGCTGGTCGGTAAGTTCTTTTTGAAGATCTAACTTCATTAGTATAGTATCAAACGTTGCAGTCACCCCCTTGTTTGTACTGTCGTGATTATACTACAATGTTTTTTCTTTTTCAAGCCTTTTTTATCCAAATTATACTTTTTGTAACCCTGCCATTTACTATTTGTAGTGTTATACAAATTTCACAAAAATCACAAACCTAATTTGTGCAAAAAGACAATTAAATTCAAGCATTGTTATGTATATCAAGGTAAATCTTACCTATGCCCTTAATATATCAAGCAAATATGAACAAATCAAGAACAACGCAAAGAAATGGCAATTTGACATAAAAAACATTTTCTTGTTAAAAATTTTTGTTGAAAAATGGTGTTTACATATTATTTAATATATTATATAATATTATCTCAAAGTAATTTAGTAATATAATAAACATATTATATATCGAAGGAGTTAGAATTATGGCAAATGACCAGAAAAAGATGGTTGATTCCATCACATCTATGGATGAAGATTTTGCTAAATGGTATACCGATGTGTGCAAAAAAGCTGAGCTTGTATCATACACAAGTGTTAAGGGCTGTATGGTAATCAGGCCTTACGGATATGCTATCTGGGAAAATATTCAAAGAATACTTGACGGTATGTTCAAGGAACTTGGACACGAAAATGTAAATATGCCAATGTTCATCCCTGAAAGCTTACTTCAAAAGGAAGCTGACCATGTTGAAGGTTTTGCGCCTGAATGTGCATGGGTAACTTACGGCGGTAACGAAAAGCTTGAAGAAAGACTTTGCGTAAGACCTACATCCGAAACACTTTTTTGCGAGCATTTTAAAGATATTGTACATTCTTACAGGGATTTGCCTAAACTTTATAATCAATGGGTATCGGTAGTAAGATGGGAAAAGACAACAAGGCCTTTCCTTCGTTCAAGAGAATTTTTGTGGCAAGAGGGCCACACCCTTCACGAAACTGCCGAAGAAGCAATTGATGAAACTGAAAGAATGTTAAATGTGTATACAAAATTCTGCCAGGAAGACCTTGCAATGCCGGTAATTCAGGGCATGAAAACAGATAGCGACAAATTTGCAGGTGCCGAGCGTACATATTGCATTGAAGCACTTATGCACGACGGTAAAGCACTTCAGGCAGGTACAAGCCATTATTTCGGTGACGGATTTGCAAAAGCATTTGACATTCAGTTTTCAAACAAAGAAAACAAGCTTGCTTACCCACACCAAACTTCCTGGGGTGTAACAACAAGATTGATTGGTGCTATCATTATGACACACGGTGACGATAACGGACTTGTTTTGCCGCCTGCTGTTGCACCTATTCAAGTAATAGTTATACCTATTGCTCAGCATAAGGAAGGTGTGCTTGACAGAGCAAACGCCCTTTGCAAGCAGCTTGAAAAAGTATGCAGAGCTAAAATTGACGACAGTGAAAATTCACCGGGTTGGAAATTTGCTGAATACGAAATGAAGGGTGTTCCTGTAAGAGTTGAAATCGGCCCAAGGGATATTGAAAACAACCAATGCGTTGTTGTAACAAGGCATAACAGGGAAAAAACTGTAGTATCACTTGACGAAATTGAAACAGTAATTACCCAAAAGCTTGATGAAGTACGCGACGGACTTTATCAAAAAGCACTTGATAACAGAGAGAACAGAACATACAAATGCAAAACCATGGACGAAATCACAAAAGCACTTGAAGAAAACGGTGACGGTTTTGTGAAAGCTATGTGGTGCGGCAATGAAGAATGCGAAGATAAGGTTAAAGAAATCACCGGCGTAGGCTCGCGTTGTATTCCTTTTGACCAGGAAGAAATTTCCGATGTTTGCGTTTGCTGCGGCAAGCCGGCTAAAAAAATGCTTTATTGGGGTAAAGCTTATTAAACAAAGAAATTATATAATTAAAACTACGGAGGTAGCATTATGTCAGTATTAGTTACGGGCGGCCTTGGCTACATCGGTTCACACACTTGTGTTGAACTTATGAATGCCGGTCAAGAAATTGTGGTTGTTGATAATCTTTATAATTGCAAAAAAAGCTCATATGACAGAATTAAAGCTTTAACAGGAAAAGATTTCAGCTTTTATGAATGTGACATTAGAAACAGTAAAGGATTAAACGAAGTTTTTGAAAAAGAAAACATTACATCTGTAATCCATTTTGCAGGTTTAAAAGCTGTCGGTGAAAGTGTGCGCAAACCTCTTGAATATTTTGATAACAATATTACAGGCACACTTGTTTTGCTTGATGTAATGAGAAAGCACAATTGTAAAAAAATTGTATTTTCATCATCAGCCACCGTTTATGGAATGAACAATGTATCCCCTCTTACCGAAGATATGGAAGTCGGCGGAGTTACAAACCCATACGGCAGAACAAAGTTTATGATTGAATGTATACTTAAAGACCTTTATGTTTCAGATAACAGCTGGTCAATCTGCCTGCTTCGTTACTTCAACCCAATCGGCGCACATAAAAGCGGCACAATGGGTGAAGACCCTAACGGTATTCCAAACAACCTTATGCCATATATTACTCAAGTTGCAATCGGCAAACTTGACCACCTTAATGTTTTCGGCGATGATTATGACACTCCTGACGGAACAGGCGTTCGCGACTATATTCATGTAGTTGATTTGGCACTCGGCCACATCAAAGCTGTTGAAAAAGTTGAGGGCGAAGACGGACTCTTTATCTACAATCTCGGCACAGGTGTAGGATATTCTGTTCTTGATGTAGTAAAAGCATTTGAAAAAGCATCAGGCAAGAAAATTCCTTATGTAATCGGCCCACGCCGTGACGGCGATATTGCCACTTGCTATTCAGACCCAAGCAAAGCACTTAAAGAACTCGGTTGGAAAGCTGAAAGAGGCATTGAAGAAATGTGTGAGGACAGCTGGAGATGGCAAAGCCAAAACCCTAACGGTTACCCAGATTGATAATAAGCTAAAAAAAAGATATAAGGGCAGCGGAATATATCCGTTGCCCGTTATTTTTTCAGTGCATATTCTATATATTTTTTAAGCTTTAGTACATCTTCAAATTCTTCCCTACTTTTAAAATAAAATATATGATTAAAATCAAGCTCTGCATTAGCCAATTTAAGTTCAAACTTTCCCACACCGAGCCAGTCAGGTTCGTTTATCATAACTTCGCTTATTTGGTTTAACATAATCTCTATTGTACTGTTTATTAAAATATATTTATCGTTTACTTTTATTTGCACACCGTCAATTTTAACTTCAAACTCATTATACTTCATATAAAGAACATCCTATAAATATATTGTTCATATTGATTGTAGATATTTTCTATCTATTTGTCAATAGACAGTTTATATCTATGATAGAATAACAACGGTGATATATATGAAGCAGGAATTCGGAAATAGAATTCGTGATTTACGGGAAGATATGGACCTAAATCAAACCAAGCTCGGCAAAGAAGTCAATATGACTCAACGCAAAATTTCATATATTGAAAACGGCACATATGAGCCGAGCATTGATGATATAATTTCATTTTGCAAATTTTTTAATGTATCGGCTGATTATTTATTAGGGCTAAAAGACAGCACAAAATAAGGACAACGGAAATTTTAACATTCCGTTGTTCTTGTTTTATGTAAAACTTTCGATTATATCACCATATCAATGTATCGTATTTAAAAATATAATTGTTTCAGTTTCATTATAGAACAATATGTTCTATAAGTCGATAGAACATATTGTTCTTCCGTATAATAAATACGGTGATAAAAATGAAGTATCAACGCATAAGGGATTTGAGAGAAGACAGTGATTTAACCCAAACCCAAATCGGCGAAAAGCTGAATATACCACAGCGAACATATGCATATTACGAAAGCGGTGAAAGAACAATCCCGCCGGAAATTTTAATTGCACTTGCTGATTTCCATAACACAAGTGTAGATTACATTCTCGGCAGAACCGACAAAAGATAAGGACAACGGATATAACATCCGTTGTCCTTATCTTTTGATTCATTACAATATATCAGCCAAGGTTTTAGACGATAAGAAATCCTCAATCACGTCATCAAGTTCTTTCCACAAAACATAAGTTTTGCAGCTTGGTGCGTTTTTGCAGTCACCGTCGCTCACACAAGCAACAGGAGCAAGGCTGCCCTCGGCAGCATTCAAGATTGAAGAAATCGTGTAATCTGCCGGCTCACGATTAAGCATATATCCGCCGTTTTTACCGCGAACACTTTTTAAAAGTCCGTTTTTATTCAGCGAAGATACAATAATTTCAAGATACTTAATTCCGATATTTTCACGCTCGGCAATATCTTTAAGTGACACGGGGCCGCCCTCTTGATTTTCGGCAAGGTCAACCATAATTCTAAGGGCATATCTGCCCTTGGTTGAAACCATCATTATGCCTCACCTCCGAAAAACTCTTTTGCTATTCTGACGCTTTCCATAGCGTCTTTAGCGTACCAATCGGCATTTATCATTTGGGCATATGATTTAGTAAGAACTGCGCCGCCTACAAATACTTTAGCGTCGGTATTATCGTGAATAAGTTTAATGGTTTTTTCCATATTAGGAACAGTAGTAGTCATAAGTGCTGAAAGGCCTACAAGCTTAACATTTTGCTTTTGCACTTCTTCAAGCACTCTTTCGCACTTCACATCTTTTCCTAAATCTATAATATCAAATCCATAATTTGACATAAGAACTTTAACAATATTTTTACCAATATCGTGAATATCACCCTCAACTGTGGCGATTACAACCTTATGCTCGCTTTTCTTTTCCTGGCCTGAAAGAATGAGATGCTCTTTAATAACATCAAATGCAGATTTTGCGGAATCAGCACTCATAAGAAGCTGCGGTAAAAAGATTTTGTTTTTTTCAAAACCGTCACCCACAACATCAAGTGCCGGAATTATATAATTATTTATGACATCAAGTGCCTTGGTATCTTTTAAAAGTTCTTTAGCGCAGGCACCTGCGTCTTCTTTCATGCCTTTAATAATAGCGGTTTTAAGGTCTGTTACACCTGATGAGGCACTATTATTTGCCGATTGAGTAACAGACTCGATATATTCGGTGCAATTATCATCAAAACCTTCAAGTGCATTATATGAATAATAAGCATTCATCATACTTTCACTAAGCGGATTGATAATACCTGCCGATAATCCTGCTTTAAGCGCAAGTGTAAAGAAAGCTGTGTTAATAGCTTCACGCTTAGGCAAACCGAAGCTGATATTTGACACGCCCAAAACAGTACCAACACCAAGTTCGTGCCTGATATATTCAACAGCTTTAAGTGTTTCCTTGGCATTATCCTTATTAGTTGATATTGTCATAACAAGGGCGTCAACCACAAGGTCTTTTTTATCAATACCGTAGCTTTCGGCTGTTTTAATTATTTTTTCAGCAATAGCAATTCTGCCCTTGGCTGTTTCGGGAATACCGTTTTCATCAAGGCAAAGGCAAACAACAACACCGCCGTATTTTTGAACAAGCGGAAAAACTTCATTCATAGATGATTGCTTACCGTTAACGGAGTTAATCATAGCCTTGCCGTTATACATACGCATAGCTTTTTCAAGAGCTTGGGTATTACTCGAATCAAGCTGAAGAGGAAGAGGAAGTACACTTTGAAGATTAAACACAGCGTCTTGAAGCATTTGCACCTCATCAATTTCAGGCAAGCCCACATTAACATCAAGTATATGCGCACCCTTTTCCTGCTGTGCAATACCCTCTTTAATTATATAATCAATATTATTATTTCTAAGTGCTTCTTTAAAAAGTTTTTTGCCGGTAGGGTTAATTCTTTCACCTATTACAACAGGCTTTTGCCCGATTGTAACTGAAGTTGAATATGAGCAAACAACCGTATCATTTTTCTTTTCGGGAATATTATCGTCAATATCCTTGCAAAGTTCAATCATTCTTTTAATATGCGCCGGCGTAGTACCGCAGCATCCGCCTAAAATAGAAACACCGAGTTCGGCAATTTCTTTCATATCATTAGCAAATTCATCAGGCGATACATTATAAACCGTCTTTCCGTCAACAGATTCCGGAAGACCTGCATTCGGCATAACTATAATAGGAAGTGATGTACACTCACGAAGCTCTTTAACAAGCGGTATCATCTGCTTAGGGCCTAAACCGCAGTTAAATCCGATTGCGTCTACCCTTAAGCCTTCAAGCATTGCAACAGCACTTTTAACATCGCCGCCTGTAAGAAGCCTGCCAGATTCATCAAAAATCATAGAAGTAATAATCGGCAAATCAGAATTTTCTTTAACTGCAAGTACTGCTGCTTTGAGTTCATACATATCGCTCATAGTTTCAATAATTGCAACATCTGAACCGTCTTTACCTGCTCTTACAACTTCACCGAAAAGTTCAACAGCCTTTTCAAATTCAAGGTCGCCCATAGGTTTTAAAAGTTTACCCGTCGGCCCTAAATCAAGAGCAACTTTTTTGCCTGCTTTTTTTGCAAGTGCAACACCAGCTTTTACAAGTTCATCAACATTATCATATTTAAGTGAATTTGCGCCAAAGGTGTTTGCAGTAATAAACTGCGCACCTGCTTTTGCATAAGCATCATGCACCGCAAAAACCCTTTCAGGATCACTGATATTAAGTTTTTCAGGCAATTCGCCCGCTGCAAGGTTGAGCATACTGCCCATACCGCCATCAAAAAATTTAATCATTTTCAATACCTATAAAAGCAGTAACGGATTTAGACGGGACCATCTGGTAAGTATCCGTAAGAGTTAATCCTATACGCTTTGTTATATCCATAAGTTCAAAAAACTTTTTGTTTTCTTTTATATCAAGGTCAAAATAGCCGGGTGAATACCTCATACGAAGAGTCATACCCTGCCTTTTAAGTTCATCCTCAATACCATCGCACACCTCTTCGATTTTAGAAGCAAGGCACGCTTGAAGCACCATTGTTCTTGTAATATCATTTGAAGTGTAGGTGCGTAATAATCTGTCACATTCCGTTCCTAAAGTAGCACCAAAAAGGCAAACCTTTTTACACCCTTTCATATTTTCGGCAAGACGCTTGCTTTTAAACACTTGATTTTCAATAATAACTTCATCTTCGTTTACAGTACACTCAAAAATTCTGCTGATAGTTTTAGGCCTGACACTTTTATTAACCTCATTGCAGCAATCGTCAATCAAATCAATCAGCCTTTTATCATCAACTTTTGAATTCGTGCGCAAATAATGAAGTATCTCTGTTCTATTCATTTATTATTGCTGAAAGTCCTTCCATAATTTGATGTGCAACATCAGGCTTATTCATAGTGTAAATGTGGATATTATTAACACCGTTTGCCATTAAATCAATAATTTGCTCTGTTGCATATACAATGCCTGCCTGCTTCATAGCATCCGGATTTTCACCAAATCTTTCCATAATTTTGCTGAACTTAACAGGAAGTGAAGCATTTGAAAGTTCAACGCTTCGCTTAATTTGATTTGCATTAGTAATCGGCATAATACCTGCAATTATAGGAACATTTATTTCCTTAATTGCACACATCTCACGGAAGTTATAAAACTTCTCATTATCAAAAAACATTTGAGTTGTGATAAAATCAACACCGCAATCAACTTTTTCTTTAAGTCGTGCAATATCTTCCACCCTGTTTTTAGATTCAGGATGAGTTTCAGGATAACAGGCAGCACCTATGCAAAACTTATTTCTCGCCTTTATTTCGCTAACAAGTTCAAATGCGTTATGATAATACTGATTTTTACCCATTTCAAAATCTTTTGGTATATCACCGCGAAGCGCAAGTACATTTTCAATACCGTTTGCTTCAAGCTCATCAAGAACAGAATTGATTTTTTCCTTGGTTGAAGTAAGGCAAGTTAAATGTGAAAGCGGCTCAACCCCGCCCTGCTTAATGGCATTTGCGATTTCGGTAGTAAATCCGCTTGTAGTTCCGGCAGCACCGTATGTAACGCTCATAAATGCCGGCTTATCCTTTACCATTTCGTCTACTACTTTTTTGGTATTTGCAATTTTATCCCACTGTTTAGGAGGAAAAACCTCAAATGAAACAGTAACCTTTTTATTATTTATTATATCTTTAATTTTCATTATAACCACCCGATTTTTAACAAATACATATTTCAGTAGACATTATACTACCTTTTTAGTAGGAATTCAAGAAGATTTTACCCTATCTTCACTATAAGGATAAAGCTATGGCTAAACAAAAATTCGCATTCAAGCTTTAGCACTTTTCATACAATTCTTCAACATTCTTAAATTCAGTGTAAATTATATTTTCAGTTATGTATTTGCCGTTTTTCCAATAACATTTTTGAGCGGCAGAATTATTATCGTTTGTCAAAATTCTGTATTTATCATCTATAATTTCCAATGCAGCATTATCAAGCCCAATTGCAGGAACTCTATATGTTCTTTTCATCATTTGTTTAACAGATTCCGACCTATTCGGCTGTGTCACAATATGAGGTGCGAATAAAATATGTATCAAACCGAGCCCTTTTACTCTAATCATTCTATCATTGCCTAATGCAATAATTTCCGAATCGGAATTTCCCCAATCGCACCAACAAATACCGCCTGCGCTTACCCCGCACAAAACTTTATCATCGTCGTAAGCCTCAATAAGCATTTTATCAATGTCGTATTTCCTGAATAATCTCATCAATTTAGCTGTATTTCCGCCACCTACATAAATAATGTCGGCATTTTTTATTTTGTTTATTGTTATATCTTTATGTTTAATATCTTCATATCGTAAATAGTCGGTTTTACAGTTATACATACCGGCATATATTCCATCCATAATTTGAAAATAGTAATCAGGATGACTGTTAGCTAAACCGATAAACAGAAAATTAGGGTTTGTTTTGCCTGTAAGTTTAATTATTTCTTTATCAAAAGGTGCTGTTTCATATTTTGTGTTGTGGTGACCGTTTTCACCACCGCCTATTGCTACAAATTTTCCCATATAATACTCCTCATTGAATATAAATACCACATTCGGATTTATAATGATTGTTCAAGCTTATAATTCCAATTCCATAAATCCGACGGTAAAGGGCAAATGTTCATATTTCCTTGTACCTGTATGAACAAAGCCAAGTGCTTTATACCATTCTTTTAAAACCGTATTTTTTTCTACAATTCCTATTTTAATTTTATTTAAATCAAGTGTTTTTTTGCAATAATCAACTGCAAAGCTTACTAATTCTTTGCCTATTCCAAGATGTCTGTAATCAGGCAAAACAGATAGATTATTTATCTCTGCACTATCATCATTTACACTTAATGAAAAGTAGCCCACAGGTGCATTGACATACTCATATAAAAACATAGAATTACCATTTTCAAATTGATTTTGGAGCTTTTGCAAAGGCATAAATGCAGTATGACTTGGGCAATTTTCTTTAGTCAAATTCATATCATCAGCAACTGTTTGAAAACTTTTATGAATTATATCAAGGCAGGTGTTCAGTTGCTCATTTTTTGTAACTTTATAAATCATAGTTAAACATCCTTAACATTTTATAACTCAATCATACCATAATAGAGATATAATTGCAAAAAAACGCCCCTGATAACAGGAGCGTTTTAAATAAACAGATTATCTCTTTGAGAACTGGCTCGTTTGTGACCGCTGCCTGTGGCAGTCAAAGGGAACAACAAGAGCTTAGTAGCGGTCTAAAAATTTAAGTATCATTTATGATACGATAAATTTTTAGGGCACCGCCCTGCGAGGTGCACGACGAGCTCGATAAAATCTACTCGCTACGAAACAGTCCACCGGACTGTTTCTCCCAAATTCATTTCTCCTTCGTCGACGAATTTGGAGCCTCGTGTCTCAAAAAAGCACGAAAACGCCCCTGATAACAGGAGCGTTTTGGATAAACAGATTATCTCTTTGAGAACTGTGGTGCACGACGAGCTTTTTTAAGACCCGGTTTCTTTCTTTCCTTCATTCTTGGGTCACGAGTAAGGAATCCAGCCTTCTTAAGTGCAGGACGAAGTGATTCGTCATACTGAAGAAGAGCTCTTGCAATACCGTGACGGATTGCACCAGCCTGGCCTGTTACGCCACCGCCGTTTACTCTGCATACAACATCAAGCTTTTCGCCTGTTTCTGTAAGAGCAAGTGGCTGACGAACGATAAGCTTAAGTGTTTCAAGACCAAAGTAATCGTCAATATCTCTGTCGTTAATTGTGATTTTGCCGGTACCTGCGTATAAGCGTACACGAGCTACTGATTCTTTTCTTCTACCTGTTCCGTAGAAATATGGATTAGTTTCATACATAACTCAGATACCTCCTATTATAATTCATAAGCTACCGGCTTTTGAGCCTCGTGCTTATGTTCTGCGTTCTTATAAATATGGCATCTTGTAAGCTGCTTTCTGCCAAGTGTTGTATCAGGAATCATACCCTTTACAGCAAGTTGCATAGCGAAATCGCTCTTTTCTGCCATAAGTGTGCCGTACTTAACTTCCTTAAGGTTACCGATGTAACCTGTGTGGTGCTGATAAAGCTTTTTATTAAGCTTATCGCCTGTAAGAACTGCCTTGTCTGTGTTGATAATAATTACGAAGTCACCGCAATCTACATTTGGTGTGAAGATTGGCTTGTGCTTACCTCTGAGAAGAACTGCAGCTTCACTTGCTACACGACCAAGAGGCTTGCCGGCTGCGTCAATAACATACCAGTTACGAGTGATTTCGTCAGCTTTTGGTAAAAATGTTGACATAATCAAATCCTCCTAAATAATTAACCTAAACGGTTCTTTTTTCTTTTGCTCGAATATAATAACACAAGAGAGATTATTAGTCAACAACATTTTTATAAATATAGTGATAATCTCTCATTTACTCACTTTTTCTCGTTTTTTCATATATAATGCTCGATTAAAATATAAAATAAGGGTAACGGCAAATTAACCGTTACCCTTAAATATTTTTAACTATTATCAGTCTTTGCTCGGAGCATAGAAATCAACAAGCTTTGCAAGCTTATTATACTTTTCTATTGAATTCTCGGCAGCAATACCAAAGAGTTCTTCTGCTTTACCAGGGAATGAACGCTTAAGAGCAGAATATCTTGTTTCGCCCTCAATAAATTCAACATAGTCGGCAGTAGGAGCTTTGCTGTCAAGTGAGAACGGGTTTTTACCTTCTTCAGCAAGAGCAGGATTAAATCTAAATAAATTCCAATAACCTGCCATAACAGCCTTCTTTTGCTCTGCTTGGTTAAACGGCATTTTAATACCGTGATTGATACAAGGAGCATAGCAGATGATAAGTGAAGGGCCGTTATATGCTGCTGCTTCCTGGAATGCTTTCAAGCATTGTGCGGCATTTGCGCCCATAGCAACTTGAGCAACATAAACATAGCCATAGCTCATAGCAATTTGAGCAAGGTCTTTCTTCTTAACTACTTTACCTGAAGCGGCAAATTTAGCAACAGCGCCGGTAGGAGTAGCTTTAGATGCTTGACCACCTGTATTTGAATATACTTCGGTATCAAATACCACAATATTGACATCCTGATTTTGAGCAATTACATGGTCAAGACCGCCAAAGCCAATATCATAAGCCCAACCATCACCGCCGAAGATAAACTGATACTTCTTCGCAGCATAATCCTTATCTTTAAGAAAATCTACTTTAGCATCATTAGCTTCACCATCAAGTTCTGTATTTTCAAGAGCGGCAATAAGAGCATCACTTGCTTCTGTATTAGCAGCGGCATCATCATAAGTATCAAGCCAAGCCTGAACCTTATCTGCAACAGGAGTATCAAGAAGAACCTGTGCATCATTTGCAAGTCTTTCACGAATTTGCTTTTGAGCAAGCATCATACCATAGCCAAATTCAGCATTATCTTCAAACAATGAGTTTGACCAAGCAGGGCCGTGACCCTTTTTATCAACTGTATATGGAGTTGAAGGAGCAGAACCACCCCAGATTGAAGAACAACCTGTTGCGTTTGCAATATACATTCTGTCACCGTAAAGCTGGGTTGCAAGCTTTGCATAAGGTGTTTCACCGCAACCAGCGCAAGCACCTGAAAATTCAAGATATGGCTTTCTGTACTGAACACCGATAGTATTATTAGTAAGAACTTCCGGTTTGGCGTCAATCTGTGAAAGTGCATCATATACAGGCTGTGATTTAAGTTGAGAAGCAATAGGTTTCATTGTAAGTGACTTGGTAGGGCAAACATTTGCACATGAGCCGCAACCTGTACAGTCAAGAGTAGAAACAATGATAGCATACTGATAATCAGTCTTTTTATGTTTAACAAGCTGTGTGCCTTCAGGAGCGTTCTTAACTTCTTCTTCATTAAGGCAAACAGGGCGAATTACAGCGTGAGGGCAAACCATTGAACAAAGGTTACACTGGGCACACTTTGTACCGTCCCATTCAGGAACAGTAATTGCAATACCTCTTTTTTCAAATGCGGCAGAACCCTGCGGATATACACCATCCGCTCTGTCAACAAACTTTGAAACAGGTAAATCATCACCGTGAAGATGGTCGATAGGATGAAGAATATTCTTAACAAAATCTTTCATTTCAGGGCGATTTGTAGGAATAGCAATTTCTTTTTCTTCATCAACTGCATCTTTCCAGCTTTCAGGAACATCAATTTTAACAACTTCTTTAGAACCTCTGTCAATACCGTTGCAGTTAGCGTTTACAACAGCTTCGCCTTTTTTAGAGAACTTCTTAACAACAGCCTTCTTCATAAGTTCAATTGCCTTATCAACAGGGATAATATTAGCAATTGTGAAGAATGCAGACTGAAGAATTGTTGAAGCTCTGCCAGGAAGACCTACTTCTTCCGCAATCTTGATACCATTGATTGTGTAGAAGTTGATATTATTTTCGGCAATATACTTCTTCATTTTAGCAGGAAGCTGCTTATCAAGTTCCTTAGGTGACCAAATACAGTTAAGAAGGAATGTACCGCCCGGTACAATATCCTGCACCATATCATACTTAGTTACATATGAAGGGTTATGGCAAGCTACAAAATTAGCTTTATTGATAAGATATGTTGAAGTAATAGGTGATGAACCGAAACGAAGATGCGATACTGTGATACCACCTGATTTCTTTGAATCATAGAAGAAGTAACCTTGAGCATACATATCGGTATTATCACCGATGATTTTGATAGAATCTTTGTTTGCACCTACTGTACCGTCTGAACCAAGGCCCCAGAATTTACAAGAAGTTGTACCCTTTGGAGTTGTATCCGGGCTTTCTGTTACATCAAGTGAAAGATTTGTAACATCATCATTGATTGAAAGTGTAAATTCAGTCTTTGGCTGTGGTGCATTCATATTATTATAAACAGAAATTATATGAGCAGGAAGAGTATCTTTAGAACCTAAACCGTAACGACCACCGTATACAGGTACATCACTGAACTTTGAGTTTTTAAGAGCTGCAACTACATCAAGGAAAAGAGGTTCACCGAGAGAACCCGGCTCTTTAGTTCTGTCAATTACAGAAATGAACTTGACACTGTCAGGAACAACATCAATAAGGTGCTTAACCGAGAAAGGTCTGTAAAGATGAACTTTAATCATACCTACTTTTTCACCGCGGGCATTGAGGAAATCAACTGTTTCCTTAATTGTATCGCATACAGAACCCATAGCAACAATAACTCTGTCTGCATCTTCTGCACCATAATAATTGAAAAGCTTATAGTCTGTGCCAAGCTTTTCGTTTACCATATTCATATACATTTCAGTTGTTGCAACTGCGTCATTATAATACTTGTTACAAGCCTCTCTGTGCTGGAAGAAAATGTCGCTGTTTTCTGCCGAACCACGAAGAACAGGCCTTTCAGGATTGAGCGCCCTTGCACGAAATGCCTGCACATCATCCATATCAACCATTGATTTGAGGTCATCATAATCCCAAACTTCAATTTTCTGAATTTCGTGTGAAGTGCGGAAACCGTCAAAGAAATGAAGAAACGGAACTCTGCTCTTAAGAGTTGAAAGATGAGCAACTGCACCAAGGTCCATAACCTCCTGCACATTTGCAGAGCAAAGCATTGCATAACCTGTTTGTCGGCAAGCCATAACATCGGAATGGTCACCGAAAATATTAAGTGCGTGGGTTGATACACAACGAGCCGATACATGAATTACAGACGGAATAAGTTCACCTGCAATTTTGTACATATTAGGAATCATCAAAAGAAGGCCCTGTGATGCGGTATATGTAGTAGTAAGTGCGCCTGCGGAAAGCGAACCGTGAACAGCACCTGCTGCACCGCCCTCTGATTCCATTTCAGCTACACGAACTGTTTGTCCGAAAATATTTTTAACACCTCTTGCTGCCATAGCATCTGTTTCCTCAGCCATATTTGATGACGGAGTAATAGGATAAATAGCAGCGACCTCTGTAAACGCGTAACTTACATGTGCAGCAGCACTGTTACCGTCCATGGTCTTTTTCTTTCTTGCCATAAATTTTCCTCCCTAAAGTTAAATAAGCAATATTATAATGAATGTAAAATCAAGTGATATGCAAATATTGTATTTGCATATATCAATAGCTACATTACTATAATTTTAATTATATCACTATAAATTTTTAAATTCAACAGTTATTTATTATACAAAAATGCGATTCGCATCAGTCTAAACCGCCGTCTACAACATCAACACCGGCAACAGGTGAAATTGTACCTCTGTCCTCATCCGATTTAATAACAACAGAATTTGTTTCATTTGATATTTCAGCTTCTGAAAAGTGGATAACCACCTTAACATCACCTTTGATTTTACCAAGGCTGTATTTTTTTACGGTTTTACCGTCAAGTTTAACAATATCATAGTCAACTTCTTTTTTCTTATCAGCCTTATCTTCAAACATTAAATGTTCGTATTCCTTATCATCAATCCTTTTATACCTTACATAAAGCTTTGATTCAATATTGCTTTTATTAGGCAGATCAACGAAAAGAAAGACTTCACGCGATTTAGGCTTTTCAGTTGTTGATTGCTCGGTTGTTTCGCTTGATGTCTCATCTGCCTTTTCGTCTTTCTTTGTTGCTTTTTGTGCTGAATTCTTTTTCGTGGTTTTTTCTTTTTTACTGCTTTTATCTTTTTTCGCAACGGTATTCTTGTCGCTTTTATTTGCCTTTTTGGTAGTAGTTTTCGAATCTTTACCGTTTGAGTTTGAATTTTGATTTGCGCTTTGAGTTGCACTTTGAGTTGCGTGAACTGTTTCACCGTTTGAATTTGTTACAGTTTCATTCTGAACAGTTGATGAAGGAAGTGTTGCATCCGTATCCTTATATTTTTTTGAAGAACAGGAAGCAAATACAAACGCAACTGACATAATCATCAAAACAGCCATTAAAATTGAAATTACTTTTTTCATAATAAATTACACCTTAATTCAAATATTATAATAATTATTATATAAACATATTAAATGAAGCATCACTCGGCATTCGCCAATCACCGCGCGGGCTGAGTGAAACTGAACCAACCTTTGGTGAGTCCGGAATACAGGAACGCTTAAACTGACTTATAAAAAATCTTTTTGTAAATACCCCGAGCCACTTTGCAATTGCAGTTTCATCATACTTTGAGCCAAAAGCTTTCAAGGCAAGTTTTTCAATCTTTTCTTTTGAAAAGCCGAAACGAACAAAGTTATACAAAAAGAAATCGTGAAGTTCATAAGGGCCGATATTATCCTCTGTCTTTTGAGCTATATTACCGTTTTCATCAGGCGGTAAAAGTTCAGGCGAAACAGGAGTGTCAAGCACATCATAAAGAATATCGGCGGTAGCCTTATCACTTACTCTTGCAACATATTCAACAAGGTATTTAACGAGGGTTTTAGGTACACTTGCGTTAACACCGTACATACTCATATGGTCACCGTTATATGTGCACCAACCCATAGCAAGTTCGCTCAAATCCCCTGTTCCTACAAGAAGCTTACCGTGCTTATTCGCAAGGTCAAATAAAATTTGCGTTCTTTCCCTTGCCTGCGTATTTTCATAGGTAATATCTTTAACACTGCTATCGTGTTCAATATCATTCATATGCAAAATACACGCGTCTTTAATACTAATTTCTTTTATAGTTACACCGAGTGACTTCATAAGTTCAAGCGCATTTTGATAAGTTCTGTCCGTAGTACCGAAGCCAGGCATTGTTACACCCAAAATATCACTGCTGTTTTTACCGAGAAGTTTCATAGCCTGCACGCTGACTAACAGCGCAAGCGTTGAATCAAGCCCACCGGATATACCTACAACAACACCGTTTGAGCCAACATGCTCAATTCTTTTAGCAAGGCCGGAAGCCTGAATTGCAAATATTTCCTTGCAACGTTCTTCCCTTTTTGCATCATCACTCGGAACAAAAGGCATTGAATCAACATATCTGTATTCAAGGTCATTTGCTTTATTTTCAAGATTTAATTTAACAAGTTCAACTTCGCCGCTGATATTTTCAAATGACATATCAGCCCGCCTTTGAGCCATAAGTTTTTCAACATCAACATCTGCAACGGTAAGCACATTTTTACGCTCAAAGCGTTCACCCTCGCTTAAAATTGCACCGTTTTCACATACAAGTGTAGCCCCGCTGAACACAAGGTCAGTCGTACTTTCAAAAACAGATGCACCGCTGTAAACATATGCACAAATGCATCTTGCCGATTGGTTTGAAACAAGTTCACGCCTATACTGTGCCTTGGATACATATTCATCACTTGCCGAAAGGTTCGCAATAATATTAGCACCTTGAAGCACAAGCGTACTGCTTGGCGGATTAGGCACCCACAAATCTTCGCACAATTCAATTCCCAAAACTGCACCTTGCCCCAAATCAAAAATCATATCGCCTATTTGGGTGTCAAACCCTGCAAAAGATATTGGCTGTGCAAATTCAAAATCAAAACCTGATGCAAACCACCTTTTTTCATAAAATTCATTGTAATTTGCAAGATGCTTTTTTGGAACAATGCCCTTAACACCTGAATTATCCAAAACAACTGCGCAGTTATATATTTTGTTATAAAACGCAACCGGAGCGCCGAGTACAACCACAATATCTTTTTCTTTAATATAATCTGCAATTATACTCACTGCTTTTTCGCTTTTTTTGATAATCACATCGGTAAAAAACAAATCGGCACAAGTATAGCCGGTCACTGAAAGTTCAGGGGTAACAAGAAGCTTTACGCCCATTTCAAGTGCCTTATCAATAGCTTCTTTTATCATTGAAACATTGAAGCTGACATCGGCAACCTTAAGTTTCAGTGAACTTGCAGATATTCTTATAAAACCATAATTCATAGCATCACCATTTGGTATTTTAGTATTATATTATTAACTGAATATATATAATAGATTAAATCATTGTAATTTTAAATTTGAATGAAGCAATTTCGTTTGGTGCAAGGACAGTCATTCCTCTTTTATGTTCAAAAATTCCGTCTTCATCACTGCAGCTTGCAAGCCCAGTCCACGGTTCAAGCGCAACAAACGGAGCATTGCCGACAGCAGACCATACAAGCAAATTATTCATATCCTGGTATTCAATTTTAATACCTTTTCCGTTTTTGCCGATAAGTGTTGCACTTTTTGCTTCGCAATTTTCAAAAATAAGTGCATCTTTTTCTTCAAACAATTCGTGAACAAGGGGCAAAGTATTTCCGCCGTGCATTTCATCAAACTTTTGGCTTACATCAACAAGGCCTGAATGGTGGTCAGGGCGAAGGCATGGCTTTGTAATATTTTTATCAAACACAACCTTATAATCTTCAAATTTCTCATCGCTGTCAATAGGGCAATTAAATGCCGGATGCCCGCCGATTACAAATGGAAGGTCGCAATCGCCTGTATTTTTAATAATATATTCATTAGTTACGGTATCACCGCCTATTGTGTACTTAATTTTAAGTTCGTAATCAAAAGGAAATTCACGCTTTGTATTTTCGTTACTGTGCTGAACAAATGTAACGCTGTTTTTGCACTGTTCATCCACTTCAAACGGATTTATTCTTGCAACACCGTGGCGCTTCATTGTGCATTTTTTGCCAAAAGCTTCCATTTCACCGTTTGGCAACACACCGGTTATAGGGAAACAAACGGGAGCTTGACCTGCCCAATACTTTGAATCCCCCTGCCAAAGATATTCCGTACCGTTTTTATTAAGGGAATTGAGCATAGCACCATCAAGTCCTAAAACAGCATAATTGTTTTCACTTGTTATTTTTATTTTCATAGTATCATTCCTAACTTTATATGTAATTTTACATATTTTAATTATAGCTTATATAAAATTATAATGCAATATTGAAAATGAATAATATATAGTATATAATAATCATAAATTAAAACACAGGAGAATACAAATGGACATTGAAAGCTACATTCAGGAAGCTGTTTTCGGGGAGAATGAACAGCACACTTGTTTTTACCAACTGATGTGGGATACTTTTAAAGAAAGCGGCTTTGTTATCACAGATGAAGACGGCCACGAAATCGACGCAATTTTTAAAGCTACCGCACTTCAAAATCTTTTAGGCGAATTTATGTACAGGCTTTATGATGAAGTTAACGAAATCGGGCTTGAAGATGTTATTGAATACGTGCAAACACTCGGCTTTAGTGACGAAGACATAATCAACTACTGCAATGCCGATGATGAAATTGAAGTTGACGAAGATGATTTTGACCTGACGGTTAAAAGCGCACTTGATTACATCACGGAAATCACAGCTGATAAAATGCTCGAAGAATTTTCGGCAGATGATATTTTTGATTTAATGTTTACTGCAACATATGCTTTTGAGCAGGATTTCACATTTGATTTTGAAGATTATGACGAGATGCAGGCATTTATTGATACAAATCATGACCAGCTTGATAATTATAAAGAAGAATATCCGTCAGTTATGAATTGGATTGAAGCAGGTATGATTTGCTGATAAAAAGATAAATCCCTATGCAGATTTAATCTGCATAGGGATTTTTTATTCTTCATCGCTTGAAAGCTTAAGCACTGCAAGGAATGCTTCCTGTGGCACTTCAACCTGACCAAACTGGCGCATACGCTTTTTACCTTCTTTTTGCTTTTCAAGAAGTTTTTTCTTACGCGTTACATCGCCGCCGTAGCACTTGGCAAGTACATCTTTGCGAAGTGCTTTAACAGTTTCTCTCGCAATAACCTTTCCGCCGATTGCAACTTGAATTGGAATCTCAAACAAATGGCGTGGAATATGCTTTTTAAGCTGTTCGGCAATTCTTCTTGCACGGGCATACGCTTTTCCCCTATGAATAATAAACGAAAGTGCGTCGATAATATCCCCGTTCAAAAGAACATCGACCTTGCACAAATCACTCTTTCTGTAATCTGAAAGTTCATAATCAAATGACGCATAGCCCCTTGTTCTTGACTTAAGGTCATCAAAGAAATCATATATAATTTCGTTAAGCGGCATTTCATAGTGAATATCAACACGGTCAGTTGTAATATATTTCATATCTTTAAAAATACCGCGCCTATCCTGGCACATATCCATAACCGTGCCGACATAATCACTCGGAACATAAATATATGCATTTGCAAAAGGTTCTTCGCAATAATCAATATATGCCGGGTCAGGATAATTAGTCGGGTTATCAATTTCTACCATTGAACCGTCGGTCATATGAATTTTATATACAACGCTCGGCACAGTTGTAATAAGGTCAAGATTATATTCCCTTTCTAACCTTTCCTGAATAATTTCAAGGTGAAGAAGGCCTAAAAATCCGCACCTGAAACCGAATCCGAGAGCACCCGATGTTTCCGGCTCATATGAAAGCGACGCATCATTAAGTTGCAATTTTTCAAGTGCATCACGCAAATTTTCATAATCTGCGCCGTCTGCCGGATACACACCGCAGAAAACCATTGGATTAACCTTGCGATAGCCCGGCAAGGCTTCAGGCGCAGGGTTAGTTGCAAGTGTAACCGTATCACCAACTCGTGCGTCACCTACTGTTTTAATAGAAGCTGTAATATAACCTACTTCACCGGCGCAAAGTTCATCTGCCTTTTCAAGTGAGGTTGCACGCATATAGCCGACTTCGACTACTGTAAATTCAGCACCGGTTGCCATCATACGCATAGTATCCCCGGCTTTGATTTTACCGTCCATAATTCTGACATAAACTATTACACCGCGATATGAATCGTAAACTGAATCAAAAATCAAAGCTTTAAGTGGCTTATTATCATCACCCTGCGGCGGTTTAATTTCATTAACTATATATTCAAGTACTTCTTCAACATTTTGGCCTGTTTTAGCACTTACCCTCGGTGCATCCATACAAGGAATACCAATAACATCTTCAACTTCCTGTGCCACCTTTTCAGGTTCGGCGGCAGGTAAATCAATTTTGTTTATAACAGGTAAAATATCAAGGTCGTGGTCAAGTGCAAGATAAGTATTTGCAAGGGTTTGCGCTTCAACACCCTGGGAAGCGTCAACTATTAAAATTGCACCCTCACAAGCTGCAAGTGAGCGCGAAACTTCATAATTAAAGTCAACATGGCCCGGAGTGTCTATAAGGTTAAATTCATAAAGCTCACCGTTTTTCGCTGTATAATCAAGCTTTACGGCGTGTGCCTTAATTGTGATACCGCGTTCACGCTCCAAATCCATATCATCAAGTATCTGCTCCTGCATATCACGCTTTGCTACTGAACTTGTAAGCTCCAACAGCCTATCTGCAAGGGTAGATTTGCCATGGTCAATATGGGCAATTATTGAAAAATTTCTAATATGGTCCTTACTTACTGACAAGAGATTTTATCCTTTCATTACTGTTTATTTTCTTCTTTAACAGTTTCTTTTAACATTTTTATATCGCTTTTTATTCTTTTTCTGCTATGGAAAAATTTATCAAAAAGACGAATTATATAGTACGCAAAAAGCAAATACGGCTTTTTGGTTAAAACAGGGTATGTCCTTTTCATATATGCCTTTGACGGAAAAATTTTAGACCTGTAATATTTAGAAACGGAAACATCACCGTGCTTTGACCTATATTCATCATAATAAAGTTTGGCGCCGGTAACTCCCCCACTGCCATATATGCCGAATGAAAGAGATTCATTAAGAAACAAAACCTGCGAGTTTGTGATTTCTTTATCATCAAAAAGCGCAAAGCAAATACTTCTCACATCAAATTCAAAATCAACAAGTCCCATTTTTTCAAGCTTTGAATCAATATAAGCTTTATCAAGTTCATCTTTAAGCTTTGTTAGCAAAACATAAACATCAGCAAAAAATCTGATTCCGAAACCGCCTAAAATATAATGTTTATACATATGCGCAATTGTATGCAAATAAAGGTCATTTGAACTCATATGATATTCAAATTCTTTTTCATCATCTTTAGAAGCATTATCCCAAACATCCGAAAAATCAGGATTAAAATCATGCTCTTCAAAAAACAGTTCTCTGTGCCATTCAAAAGTATAATACGGCTTTTTGAAAAAATCGTCTGAATTTTCACTGCTTGAAGTAAGATTAAATCCGCGATTTTTCATAATCGAGATAAGCTCATTTCTTTTGCTGACATCATAAAGAATATCATAATCGCTCATCTGCCTCATTTTTTGAAGCGGATAATAATTTTTAATCACTCCGCCTTTTAAAAGCATATATTTAATGCCTGCACCGTTTAATTCTTTTTCTATCTGTTCAAGCTCATTTTTCATTGCAATCATACGCACAAGCTCGTTTTGAGAATAGAAAATCAATTCCTGCGCCTGCTCGGGCGGAATATTGATTTTATTTATAATCGGGGCAATTGTGGAATAAACCTGCTGTTTCTTTGATATATTAACAAGTTCTTTCCAATTAAGGCCGGCAGGAATATCAGGCACATTTTGCGACTTTAACGCACATTTAAGGAGTGCCACAAGATATTCGCTTTCAATTGATGTAAATTCCATAATTATTCCTCAATAAGATTCTTCGATTTAAGAAGATTTAAAAGTTCGTTAACATCAGCTTTTACGGTGGCTTCGTCGACTTCATATTTATCCATCATAGCTTTAACTATGCTTTCTTCTGTCTGCTCTGTTTTAAGAAGTTCAAAAATATAAGCAGCAGTAGGATTATTTTTAATAAGACCGTTAAAGCTTTTTGAAGCCTCACCGGTAGCAATGGCAAAGCTTTCACCGTCTATTGAATTTGTTACAATTCCGTTTTTAAGTTTCATAAATATCACCTTTATATTTTAGTATTATATTTTTTCTATCAATGCAACTGCTTCGATATGCGGCGTACGCGGAAACATATCAACAGCAGATACTTTCTTGGTTTTATATCCCTTTTCTTCAAGTATTTTTAAATCCCTTGCAAGAGTTGAGCTATCACATGATACATAAACTATCCTTTTAGGATTCATTTGGCAAACAGTATCAAAAAGTGACGGTGCACAACCTTTTCGCGGTGGGTCAAGAATAATCACATCAGGCTTAATGCCCTCGGATTTTAAAATTTCAGCACCTTTTGGTGCGTCTGCACAAATAAACTTTGCATTATCTATATTATTAAGCTCGGCATTGATTTTCGCATTTTCTATTGCCTGCGGAATAATTTCAATTCCAACCAACTGTTTAACCCTGTCTGCCATAGTTAAACCGATTGTGCCGACACCGCAGTAAAGATCAAGCAGAATTTCGTCCCCGCCGAGATTTGCATAATCACGAGCCTTTGAATAAAGCTTTTCACACTGGGCATGGTTAACTTGATAAAAAGAATTCGGGCTGATAACAAATTTTTTACCGAGAAGTTCATCGCTAATATAATCATCACCCCAAAGGGTTTTACTTTCCTTACCTAAAATAACATTTGACTTTTCACGGTTAATATTGATTACAACAGATTTTAAACCTGCAACCTTTTCTTTTAAAAGCGAAACAAGAAGTTCACTTTGCGGCAGTTTACCTGAATTTATAACAGCACAAGCCATAATATCGCCGGTTGCAAAACCTTTCCTGAAATATATATGGCGAAGCAGACCTTTGCCTGTATTTTCATCATACGATGTAATGTCGGCTTTTTCTGCCCAAATCCTAAATGCATCAAGCCCTGCTTTAAACTCAATCGGCTGAAGCTTGCAATCATCACAACATATAATTCTATGGCTTTTATAAGCATAAAAACCGGCAAAAAGTTCACCATCACATATTGAAACGGGATACTGCGCTTTATTGCGATAATTTTGTGTACAATCGGCACCTATTATTTCCTCAACTTCAATATCAAGCTTACCTATTCGCTCTAAAGCATCATTAACCCTCGTTCTTTTATATTTCAGCTCTTCATCATAACTTACATTTCTAAACGAGCAGCCGCCGCATTTATCTGAAACCGGGCAATCGCTTTCAATTCTGTATTTCGAAGGTTTAATAATATCCTTAACAATTGCAATTGCATAGTTTTTAGAGCATTTAATAATATGGGCTGTTATTTCATCACCCGGAACAACACCCCTTACGAAAACAGCAAATCCGTCATAACGCCCGATTCCGCTGCCCTCTGAGGTGAGGGAGTCAATATTCAATTTTATATCATCATTTTTTGACAGCTTCACCTAAATCACCAATGTATATAATATCATAAATTATAGCAATAATAAAGTCTTTTTTTAGATTTTTTATATACAAATTATATACAAAAAGAGGCAACTATTCAGTTGCCCCTTTAATCAACATATTTGCATTATTTTGAAGCTGATTTATTATATCAAAGCCACACTTTTTTTCAATTTCGTGAATACCGCTTTCAAAATCAGGCTTGCGCGAAGTCAAATTATGGCAATCAGAACCAATAAGGTGAATCCTTCCTGCCTCAAGAAATTTGAAAAGTTTTTTTCTGATATGCCGCGGTGAATCAATAAACGAGCTGATATTAACCTGTGCCAAACATCCCATATCAATATATTCATCAAGCAAATCGGCATCATCCATAAATGCAGGATAACGCTCAATATGAGCCAAAACAGGCTTAATGCCGTAATCATAATTTAAATTAAGCAGTCTATCATAAATTTCTTGCGAAAAATCACAGGAAAAAGGATGTTCAATCAGTGCATAATCAGAATTTTCTATTTTAATTTCATCAAGACTTGAATTATTAAAAAGATATTTGGAAATATACACCTCTGCCGATAAAATAAGTTTGGGACTTTCGAGTGGCAAAGATGATTTCAGCAAATTATAAGCATTGTTACGCCTTGCCACAAAATCATCATAACTTATGGAATCCGAATAATAATGCGGTGTTAAAACAATTGCCTTTGCACCCTGTTTTTTAAGCATATCAATCATTTTTAAGCTGGTTTCAACATCAGGCGAGCCGTCATCAATACCCGGTAAAATATGACTATGCACTTCAACAAGATTTTCAATCATTTTAATTACCATAGCCTTTCAGTCGTAAAAATCAGTACTTTGCAATTCAAAAATAGTATCGGGTACAATAGATATTATCATTGCAAAACAACTTTGTCAACTTATTTCACAAATTGCTTATTTAATGTATTGACAAAATACATTAAATAGTTAATAATACAATGTGGAATATTTTGTTTTATGAAAGGAGTTTTTTAATGACAGATAACAAAATCAAAATGCCTGTTTGGGGTCCGTACTCAAAAAAATATATGGGCATTTCAAAAATAGTTAATGAACTTGCAGATAAAGGTGCAAGGTATGATTTTTCGGTTCACCCTACACTTTGGAACAGTTCAACACCTGTACCTAATGTCACGGTACCGTCAAATTATCATTTATGGAGCTGTAAAAACGATTACACTTTCTATTCATACAGATATGAACTTATGTGGAAAGACCAGGTTTATGCCGATATTTCGTTTTCAAAGGCTTATGAAGATGCATACCTTATGAGATGTGAGATTTTCAATAACACATCTCTTTCACAAAACTGCATTTTGAATATATTTGCCGCTCTTGAATTTCCAAACCCGACCTACTGTGAAGTCAGCGTACCTGACGGTGCAATTTTAAAAAGTGCCAATGATTATGTTGATTACTCATATGCAGTAGCAAGGCCTTGGGACGAAGAAAATCCTGACGGAATGTACAAGGGTATGTTCGCCGATAAAGATTTCTATCTTGGCAAAGGACTTGGCGACAGATGTGAAAACTACCATGTTCACTTTTTAAATCTTGAACCTTTCGGCTGCGTAAAAGGCGATAAAGTATCATATAAATTTAACGAAAGTAATATTGAAAATCCTGTAATTGCAGTAAGATACAAAACCGTAACAGACGGTGATGCACAATTTGACATGAACGGTACAACAGTAACTTTTGCACACAGCGATGCGCTTACTGTTACCGCTATTCCGTATATGCAGGAATTCACACTTGAAAGCCTCGGCAAAGCCGGAATTGAACTTGACTTTTTGTGTGTAGTGAACGAAAACGACATTGAAAAAATCAAATGTGAAACAAAGGCACAGCCTTATATGCCTGAAATTGAAACCAAGGTGCTTGATAACGGGCATATCACAAAACTTACATATAACTGCCTTGAAAAACCTTTTTATATTTTAACAGGAAATAAAAACACAAGGGAAAGACAGCTTGATTCAGGCTCGCTTGAAGACGCTCTTATCAACAGGCTTTCAAACGGTGACCATACATATGATGATTTAAGAGAAACATTTTCAGGTTCATTTAAAAGGAAACACAGTGACGACGGATTTTTCCACAACACACTGATTAAATCAATCTTTATTGAACCTAACACATCACATATTGAATATGTCATGCTGTCACAAAACGAGCCTAAACCGCTTTCAAACGAAGAATACGAAGCTATTTACGAAAATGCAAAGAAAGGGAGCGAACCTGCAAACTTCAACGAAGCAGGCAGAAAGTACACCCTTTCTACCGAAATTTTAAAATCAACACTTTTAACAAATGTTGTATACCCTGTTTACCGCCACGGTGAAAATGTAATTCATCACACACCGGGTAAGAGATGGGACAGCTTTTACACTTGGGACAGCGGTTTTATCGGAATGGGGCTTCTTGAATTTTCGCCAAAACTTTGCCAATACGCACTTGATATGTATTTTTGCGATGATACAAACAAAGACTTTTGCTTCTTACTTCACGGTTCGCTTGTGCCTACTCAATTTGTTGAGTATCTTGAACTTTTAAAGCGTACAAATGATAAAGAAAGCCTTGCGTTTATGTACGACAAAGCCAAGCTTTACTATGAATTTTTAAGAGGAAGAACTCACGCTTCAACAGTAGCAAAGTTTAATAACGGACTTCTTACCACATATGATTATTGGTATTCACACTGCGGTATGGATGATTATCCTGCACAGGTTGAAATGATGAATAGAAAGTCACAGAAATACACTTGCCCTTGCCTTTCTACCGCGCAGATTATCCGTGCAGGTAAAATAATGAAAATGGTTGCCGATTCACTTGGAAGATATGATGACATCAAAGTTTATGACAAAGATATTGAATATTCAACCAAAGCATTAAATGAGCTTGCCTGGGATGAAGAAACAGGATATTTCGGATATACCGAATATGACGAAAGCGGTAATGTTAAAGGCATTATGAGAACGGCAGACGGCGAAAACTTCAACAAAGGTATGGACGGTGTTTATCCTATTGTTGCCGGTGCAGTTGAAGGCGAAAGAAAGCAAAGAATTATTGAGCATATTAAAAATCCTAAAGAAATGTGGTCTAATGCAGGCATTTCTGCTGTTGATATGAGTGCGTCATACTATTTTGACGACGGATATTGGAACGGAAATGTTTGGATGAGCCACCAGTGGTTTATTTGGAAAACAATGCTTGATAACGGCGAAGCAGACTTTGCGTTTGACATTGCAAAGCTTGCGCTTGATATGTGGAAAGAAGAAACTGACTTCACATATAATACATACGAATGTTTCGGAATTGCAACAAGGCGTGGCGGTTGGTTCCACAACTTCGGCGGACTTTCGGCACCAATATGCATTTGGGCTAACGCATACTTCAAGCCGCAAACCGTTACAACCGGCTTTGATGTTTGGACTGATTACCAAAAAACTACCGACACAAGTGCCGAAATAAAGTTTAAATATTTTGGAAACTGCGATAAATACACAATGGTTGTCACTCTTTCTGACAGGGTGCAGTACACCGCATACCTTGACGGAAAAGAAATCAGCTTTAATGAAAGAAACAAAGGTTCTCTTGAATTTACATTCAAAAAAGATGTAAAAGGCGGAGTGCTTGAAATAAAAGAAAAATAAGGGGTTAAAAATGGCAAATAAAATTTACGGAAGTAATAATGAGCCGCTTAAGGTTCAGGTTATAACTGATGTTCACTACTATTCAAGAAAGCTCGGAGTTGAGGGCAAGGCGTACGATAAAATGGAGTCAAAATCCCAGATGGTGATTAAGGACAGTCCTTATGTTATCAAGAGAGGATTTGATATGCTCTGCGAGGATAAGAGTACCGATATTGTGCTTCTCTCGGGCGACACCACCCACGATGGTGAGATAGATTCTCACACCGAATTTATCGAGATGCTCCGTGAGCTTAAGAGCCGCGGCAAGAGAGTTTATGTAATTACCGCCACCCACGATTACCAGGATAACGGCATTGCCTACGCATGCCGAGGTGACGAGAGGGTAGAGGTTCCTGCCGTCGGTGAAAGACACGATTTGTGGGATATGTATTATGAATTCGGCCCAAATGAAGCAATTTCCACACATCCTGATTCAATGAGCTATGTTGTTCAGCTCGCTCCCGGTTACAGGCTTTTTGCACTTAATGATGATACCAACTACAAACCTGAGGGTGAAAGAGGTTCAGGCTTTTCCGATGATTGTATGAACTGGATTATGGAACAGCTTGAAGATGCAAAGAAAAATGACCAATTTGTTATTGCGATGACTCACCACCCGATGATTTCTCCATCGCCGTTTTATAACATTATCGGCGGCGGAAATATGCAGAGAAATTATGAAACCACTCGTGAAACCTTTGCTGACGCAGGACTTTCCTGTATGATTACAGGTCATACCCATGTTCACGATATAAGCGTTGTCACCACCAAAAAAGGAAATAAATTTTACGATGTAGCTTGCGGTGCATTTATCGGCTGTCCGCCGGCTATGAGAAATATTACCTTTGACCCAAAGAATGCAAAAATAGATGTCGACACAGTTTATATTGATAATGTGAAGGAAATTGACACAAAGGGCAAGAGCTTCCCCGACTATATGATGAATTTCTTCTTTGGTATGATTAAAGAGGTCCTTTGGGCTATGGGAAATGACATTGACCGCCTTGCCGAGATGACGCCTGCATTTTCCGTTCCGGGCGAAACCGTAAAGAAATTTGCGTGGATAATTAAGCCTGTCGGAAAGTTTCTTAACCACTTAACCTTTAAGAAAATCTGGCGACTTTGCAAAAAAGAAAGCGGACTTAAAAAATCCGACATTGCGGATATTGCAGACAACAAGGTTATTGATTTTATCCTTGAGCTTATCCAAAATCTTTACTGCGGCGATTCACCTTACGGCCCTGAAACAAGAGAGTACAAACTCACCTGCGGTCTTCTCAATATAATTGATTCATTCCTTAACACAATTCACTTAAGCATAGGCAAATTCTTAAAGGGTGCTACAAGCGTAAGAGGTCTTGTTGAACCGCTTCTTTGGAATTCGGGTTATTGCGATGCAGAAGCTACACTTCCGCTCTACCCTATTTATGATGATGAAAACCCTGCGCCTAAAGAAATATTTGATGAAAAAGAATTTAAAGACACTGTTAAAAAGAGCAAAAAAGGCCCGCTCGTCCTTTTAATTCTCATTTTGCTTGTTGTACTTATTCTTGCTGTTGCAGTAGGCTTGGTTGCACTTGTTGTATGGGCAGTTATTGCAATTATTCACGCAATATCAGGCACGGCAATGCTCGGTTTGCTATTTTCGTAAAAAAAGCATTGCAATAACGGTAAATTATTGATATAATATTACCGTCTTAAATTTTTATACATATTTAAAGGAGTAAAATTATGGCAGACGAAAAGAAAAAAATCAGTCTTGGCGGCATTGACAGTGCTGCTGAGGAAAAGGGTTCATTTATCAAGACGGTATGGCAGTTTGTTAAATTCCTTGTAGTATCAGGACTTGTAACAATCATTCAGCTTGTTCTTGCAAATGTTCTCCCACTCATCTTTGACAGCGTTACAGCTACACTTCCTGGATTCCTTCAGGGAATCTTCAAGCCGGATGTAATCTTTGATGCATCAACAGCTCAGGGTGCTAAGCAAATCGCTAAATATGTTGTCGACGGTGTAGTAACTTGGGGTTACTTACTTCCGTTCTTCCTTTCAAACCTTATTGCTAATATTTACGGTTTCTATCAGAACAAGAAGACAACATTTAAGTCAGATGCACCTTGGTACAACTTCGCTATCTACATTGTACTTATGATTGCTTTAATCCTCTTCTCAACTTGGTTCCAGGGTTGGTTAGTTGGTATTATCGCAAAAGCTCCATGGGCTTGGTTAAACGGTCTTGCAAGAACTATTGCAGGCCTTGCAGCAGGCTTTGTACAAATGGTAGTTCTCTTCCCTATGGAAAAGTTCGTTCTTCTCAAAGAAAAGAAGGAAGAAAAAGAAGCTTAATTTTAAAACGAAATACGGTTTTTATAAGGCTATCAATTGTGATAGCCTTATTTTTTATCACAAAAATTATCGTATTCGGCATATTTTTTAGTTATCATTCACAATTTTACAAATATTGATAAATTTATTAACAAAATACTTGACAAGCGATATATTTTTGTATATAATCTTGTGCAGATATTCAAATAAAAGTATCAAATACCCCCGAAGAGGTCGGAGGGAGGGAATAAAATGAGCCAAGTAAAAGTTAAAGAAAATGAATCTCTTGACAGCGCACTCAGAAGATTCAAGCGTCAGACTTCTCGTGATGGTATCATCCAGGAAGTTCGCAAGAGAGAACATTATGAAAAGCCTTCTGTTGCTCGTAAAAAGAAGAGCGAGGCTGCTCGTAAAAGAAAGTATAAATAATTATACATATGGGAGCAGATTACTGCTCCCATTATTTTTTATTTACGGTGATTTTAATGAAAAAAATACTTGTACTTAACGGACCTAATCTCAATATGACCGGGATTAGAAAAAAGAGTGTATACGGCGGCGAAACTTTGAAGCAAATCAATGATGAATTAAAACTTTACGGTAAAGCCCACGGTGCAAAAGTTTCATTCTTTCAGTCTAACCACGAGGGTGATATAATCGATGTCATACACGAAAGCCGTGATGAATTTGACGGTGTGGTTATCAACGCCGGTGCGTACACTCACTATTCATATGCAATTCGTGACGCCATCGAGGCGGTTCAAGAATTCACCCCTTTTGTAGAAGTTCATATGTCAGATATTCATAAAAGAGAAGATTTTCGCAAAATTTCTGTAATTACAGATGTATGCGTTAAACAAATTTGCGGATATGGCAAGGATAGTTATAAAATGGGTATTGATTTATTGATGGAAATATTATAAAATATAATATATCAATTTTAATTATTATAAAATTACATTTTTACTCGGAGGTAGAAAATATGATTTCAGCAGGTGATTTCAGAAACGGCGTTACTTTTGAAGAGGATGGCAATGTGCTTCAGGTTATCGAATTCCAGCATGTTAAGCCGGGCAAGGGTGCCGCTTTTGTAAGAACAAAAACAAAGAATGTTATTACAGGTTCAGTAGTTGAAAAGAGTTACAACCCATCAGCTAAGTACCCTACTGCATACATTGAAAGAAAAGAAATGACTTATTCATACAATGATGAAGGTCTTTACTACTTTATGGATAATGATACATTTGAAATGATTCCTGTATCAGAATCTGATCTTTCAGATAACTTCAAGTTTGTTAAGGAAAACGAAATTTGCCGTATCCTTTCATACAAAGGTAAGGTATTTGGTGTTGAACCACCTACATTCGTTACTCTTGAAGTTACAGAAACAGAGCCTGGCCTTAAGGGCAACACAGCTACTAACACACTTAAACCTGCAAAGGTTGAAACAGGTGCAGAGATTCGTGTTCCTCTCTTCATTAACGAAGGAGATATGATTAGAATCGACACAAGAACTTGCGAATATATGGAAAGAGCATAAGTTATTATAACTTATTCATCTAAATAAGAAAGGATTTTTATTATGGATACAACTGAAAGCTTAGGCTATCTTAAAGGTTTAATTGAAGGTCTTGACCTTGGCGATAACAAAAAGGAAACCAAGGTTTTTTCTGCCATTGTTGATGTACTTTCAAATATTGTTGAAGATATTGATGATATGACAGACGGTGTTGAAATGCTTGCAGACCAAGTTGACGCTGTTGATGAAGATTTAGCAGACCTTGAAGAATATGTATACGATGATTATGATGACGAGTGTGATTGCGACGATTGCTGCGATGACGATGACGAAGACGAGGAAGAATTTGAAGTTGAATGCCCGCTTTGCAACACTCCATTCACAGTTGATGCCGAAACAGCACTTAACGGAACTGTTCCTTGCCCAAATTGCGGCGAAATGCTTGAATTTGAGGTTGAAGAAGCAGAAGATGATGAATAATCATTAAAGGAGAGGCTTTTTTGCGATGAAAAAATTATTAGCAGTATTGCTTGCAGTAATTACCGTATGTTGCGTTTTTGTTGCCTGCTCAAAAGCAGATGATAAAAAAGAAACGACAACAAAAAGCGAATCTACTTCATTCACAGTTCAAAATCCTACCGATAAAGCGAAAATCAAAGATAAAGACGCAATTGATTTTATCAAAAATGCTTACACCCCTGAAGAACTCGGGCTTGACAAAGTCAAGGAAAAGTATTCATTTATGATTTCTTCAAGCGGTGAAAAAATTGATAAAAAAGAATATGTTAAAGTTGCAGCAAATGTTATGAAAAAGAACAGCGAAAAGAATGCTGACGGCAAAGAAACATATTCACTCACCCCTGTCGGTGAATATTATATTTCATTTGACGGGCAGGATGTACTTATGAAAGACCTTAAGTCAGGTGAGTACAAAAAGCTTGAAAATCGCTATAAGGATTATAAGTCAAAAAGCGAAACAACAACTAAAGCAAAATAACAAAACCCCGTAAGTTTTAAACTTACGGGGTTTTCTGTTGCTTTACTGTACTTTTTCAGCTCTTTCGCAATATTCTTTAATTACAGAACAAGTGTGCGCCATCTGTTCTTTTTCTTTATCATTAAGCTCAAGTTCGATAATATCTTCAATTCCGTTTCTGCCGATAACACAAGGTACACCGCAGGCAACACCGTCAATTCCATATTCGCCCTGAAGCAAAACGGAAGCCGGTATAACTCTTTTTTCATCGTGGAAGATTGCCTTACAAATATCTGCGCAAGCAGCACCGATACCAAATTCAGTAGAGCCTTTACCGTTGATAATATCGTATCCTATATAGCGAGTTCTTTCAAGTACAAACTCCTCAGTTAGCTTGCCATACTTTTCAGGCTTAGCATTTTGAAGCTCTTTGTAATTTTTACCGCCGAGTGTAAGAGTTGAGAAAGGAACAAATGATGAATCACCGTGTTCGCCGATTGCACAGGTGGTAACACTTCTTCTGTCAATATCAGCGAGTTCGCTTACGGTTCTTTTAAGCCTTGCTGTATCAAGCGAAGTACCGGTTGAAAAACATCTTTCCCTAGGAAGTCCGAGATGAAGCCTTGCATAATTTGCAATAACATCGGCAGGATTGGTAATTGAAACAAAAATACCCTTAAAATCAATAGGCTTAAGGTTATTTACAACATCTTTCATCATTCTAATTGAATCATCAAGCATATCAAGCCTTGTTTGGCCCGGTTTACGCGGCATACCGATTGAATTTACAATAATATCGGCATCCCTGCAATCCTCGTAATCCCCTACTTTTATTTTAGTAGTCGAACCTAAAAACAAGCATGCATCGGCAACATCATAGCAGTTTGCAACTGCTTTTTCTCGGTCAATATCAATAAATACTATCTCATCACAAGTGCCTTGAAAACAGAGCGCCATTGCAACATGAGAACCTACATGGCCGGCACCGATGATAACAACTTTACGCTTATCTAACATAATTTTACCCTCCAATAAATGATACATATATATTATACACCTATTATTATCAAATTCAATAGAAAATAAAATCAAAAAAAAGATAAAAAAATGATTGACAACAGGTTATTGCAATGATATACTGAAGCTGAAAGTTAACTGTGATATTACAATTAGCACAGTTGATAAAAAGTATATATTAAAGGAGTATGGTATGGCAAGTGATATTTTAATTAAAACAGTTGATTTATCGCGTCATTATCAAGTCGGCGAAGAAGAAGTAATTGCGCTTGATAAAGTCAACCTTGAAATTGAGCGAAACAAAATTTGCGCAATACTCGGTACATCAGGTTCAGGCAAAAGTACACTTCTTAATATGCTTGCCGGAATTGAGCGCCCAAGCGGTGGCGAAGTTTACATCGGCAAGTACAGGATTGACAATTTGAGTGAATCAGATTTGGCAAAATTCAGGCAAAAATTTACAGGCTTTATTTTTCAATCATATAATTTGCTGCCCACAATGACTGCACTTGAAAATGTGGCACTTCCGCTTATGTTTAAAGGTGTAGGCAAAGAGGAGCGAGAGCAAAAAGCAATGGAATTGCTAAAGCTTGTCGGCATTGATAACAGATATAATCACAAGCCAAAAGAAATGAGTGGTGGCCAGCAACAGCGTGTAGGCATTGCAAGAGCATTTGTAACAGACCCAAGTGTAGTTTTTGCTGACGAACCCACAGGTAATCTTGACAGTAAGACTACATTTGAAGTTATGGAACTTATACAAAAGCTTGTATACACAAAGAATCAAACTTTGGTAATGGTAACTCACGATTCAAATGTTGCAAAATATTCTGACATTACAGTAAATATTTGTGACGGAAAAATCGTCTCAAAAGATTATAACACAAAGTAAGGGAGAGAAGACAATGAAAAAAACACAGTTATTCACATCAATTATACTTGCAATAATTATGATTATTGCACCGCAGACTTTTGCACTTGCAAGTGACGATGTACCAAAAAGCAGTTCAGCTTCAAGCTTGATTGCAGACTCATTTTCGCTTGATAAAAAAACAATCTATGCAGGTGACACATTTAAGTTTACTTACAAAATCAAAAGCACAAGTGTTGATATTAAAAATCTTAATATGCGCCTTTCAGGCGGCGAAAATTTCACGGTAGCAAATGATGTTGATACCATTTACGCTTCTTCCCTGGCAAAAGGAGCAAGCACTCAGTTTAGCAAGAGCTTTTTTGTAAATAACGCAACAGCTGCCGGAATGTATCCTATTACAATAAGTGCAACATATGATTATGTAGAAAACGGCGAAACAGTTAGCGCAAGCTCCGAATTCTCATACACTGTTCCGGTTTCTGCCAGCCAAACATCACAGCAAAGTAATCAAAACTCACCAAGCCTTACAGCTAATTTTTCTGTAAATAAGTCAAACTTACTTTCAGGCGATAATTTCAAATTAAGCTTTAAACTTGCAAACAAGAGTACCGCTTATGACATAAGCAATGTTAACATCAAGCTTTCAGGCGGTGATGCATTTGCAATTGCAAGCGATGTTGATACTATTTATAAATCGTCAATAGCAAAAAAATCAACAGCTTCATTCTCAAAAGCATTTGTAGTTAACAAAAGTACAGGTGCAGGAATGTATCCTATAAACGCAGTTGTAACATACGAATTTACTGACAAAGGCGAAAAACAGCAAGGCAATGCCGAATTCAATTTCAGCATTAAAGTTAATTCTAAAAAATCAAGCAAAAGCAAAACAGATTTAACCCCACAGCTTATTATTTCAAGCTTTAATTATGGCAAAAGTGCAATTTCGGGCGGCAAAGAATTCACATTAAATTTTAATGTGAAAAACAATTCATCTAAAATCAAAGCGCAAAATGTGCTTATTAAACTTGCCGGCGGTGACAGCTTTGTTGTTGCAGACGGAACGGATACTATTTCAGTCAAAGAAATCAAGCCAAATCAAACAATAAGCGTAAGCAAAAAATTTGCTTGCTTAAGCAGTGCGCAATCAGGTGTGTACCCTATTACCGCAACCGTATCATTTGAATACATTGAAGGCGGAAAGCAAAGTGCAAGCAACGATTTAACAATGAGTGTTCCGGTAGTTCAGCCTGATAAAGTTCAATTCCAGCAAATTGCTTTAGCAGATAAAACAGTAAATGTTGATGAAGAAAGCGATTGTTCGTTTCAAATCATAAATATGGGCCAAACAAAACTTTCTAACGGTACTGTTAAGCTTGTTGACTCTAAAGGAAAAGAACTCAACAGTGCATATGTAGGAAATATTGAAGCAGGCGGCCAATTTGCAAGTAACTATACCCTGCCTGTAACATTTGATAAAACAGGCGAATACAAATTAAAGCTCATATTTGAATATGAAAATGAAAATATGGACAAAAAATCAATCGAGCAGGAATTCAAAGTAAAAGTTGATAAACCAACTGACCCGTTTGAAAACGCTGATGACAGTACAGATAATACAGATAACGGTGAAGTACAAGACGACCACAGCACAACAAAAATTAAAATCTACATTGCATGCGGTGTGGGTGTAGCAGCAGTAGTAATTGCAGCAGTAGTAATAATCAAAAAGAGAAAGCACAAGAAAGGCAGTGTAAAGTTCGATGAAAAAATCTGACATCTTTGCAATGGCTTGGCAAAATCTACGAAACAGAAAAACAAGAACAAGACTGACTATTGCAGGTGTAGTTATAGGTACTTGTGCAATCATTATAATGTTATCAATAGGTATTGGTATTGATAAAATGATTACTTCACAGTATGAGCAGAATTCTACACTCAATAAAATAACTGTATATTCTATGGGGGATTATACAAATGATTCAACGGGCGAAGTTCAGAAAGCAATGCCTTTTGATGAAAGTGCAGTGAACTATTTTTCCAAGCTTGATAATGTAAAAACGGTTGTACCCACTCTTGAAATAAGCCAATATGTAAACATTGCTCACGGCAAATACAATTATTCAGGCAGTGTTTACGGAATTCCGCTAAAAGAAATGGAAATGCTCGGTTATAAAACCGAGCAGGGCGATTTTAAAAAATACGGTGAAAGAAATGCTTGCTTTTTCGGTAAAGATATAATTCAATATTTTAGCGATGTTCAGGGTAACAGCCCAAAATATAAATATGATGAAAATTACAACATAAGTGAAAGTGAATTTGACTTTATGAAAGACACATTCACAATAAACGCAAAAAATCAGCAATCAAGTGATGATTCATCAAATAATAATATGTCAAATGGCGATAACGACAACAGCACCGACAACAAAAACCAAACTGCCGGCGGCACGCAAAAGCTGAATGTTATCGGCACATTGAAACAAACAAGCAACGACTATGAAGCATCAAATGCAATTTTTATTGACCTTGACAGAGCAAAGCAGCTTGTAGCTGAAAGCAACAGATTAAGTTCTGTTAAAAACTATAAACTTTCATACAGTTCCATCAATGTTTATTGCGATGACACTAAAAGTGTTTCAGAAGTAAAGCAAAAAATTCAAGATAAAGGTTACAGTTGCTCAACTGATGATGAAGGATTACAAGAACAGAAAAAAGTTATGCGAATAGTGCAGCTCATTCTCGGTGCAATCGGCGGGGTTTCAATGTTTGTAGCAGCCTTTGGTATCAGCAACACTATGGTTATGAGTGTATTTGAAAGAACAAAAGAAATAGGCATAATGAAAGTGCTTGGATGCGACATCAGGGATATTAAAGATATTTTCCTTTATGAAGCAGGAATTATAGGAATGTTCGGCGGTGTAATAGGAATTATAATAAGTTATATTATATCTATAATAGCGAATCTGATAGCGGGCAAGGTTATGAGCAGTATGGTTGATACAAGTATGGGAATGAAAATATGCGTATCTTCAATTCCGTGGTGGCTTGCAATTTTAGGTATCGCTTTTTCCGTCGGTGTGGGTGTACTCGCAGGGCTTTCGCCTGCTAATAAGAGTGTAAAAGTAAGCGCACTCACAGCAATTCATAATGAATAAAGAGGTGGCAAATGAAAAAGAAAATAAAACCTTTATCAATAATCGTTTTTACACTGTATTTATTTTTAGTATGGGTTTTCTTTATTGACAGAGGATTGATAATTCACGAACTTACAGGTGCATATTTATCATTTATCAGGCCGTTCACTCTTCATAAAGCAAATTTGACGCCGTCGATTTCACTGATGCTGAGTGAGGGAAAAGCAGTTTTGTTGCTAAATCTCACCGCATTTATACCTATGGGATTTTTCATATGCCTGTTTACAAAAGGCAATAATAAATATAAAAATATTTCCTTTGTAGTTTTAATCCCTATTGTAATTGAGATTTTGCAATATATTTTTGCAACAGGCGCACTTGATATAAACGATATTATTTTAAATACCGTAAGCGGTTTAATAGGTGTGCTTATCTTTGCAATCATCAAAAAGCTCATAAAAAAATGAAAAGAGCCTTACCCTATGTAAATAAGGGTAAGGCTTTGGTCTGCCCGGAGAGATTTGAACTCTCGCTCGTTAGAATCGGAATCTAATGCATTAGCCACTGTGCTACGGGCAGTTATTTAATTTCAAATTCGTCACTTTAATATTATACGAGTTTTGTATATTGCAGTCAAGAGCGTAATATGGTAAAATGACTTTTGAGGTGATGAAATGCTGAGTTTCAAAAATGACACTTTCAAAATATTGCAAATTGCCGATACACAGGAGGGCAAAAAAATCAGCCCTGATACACTCGACCTTATTAACAGCGCGCTTGACAGGGTTGAGCCTGATTTAGTAGTTTATTCCGGTGACCAGATATGGGGCAAAAGAACTTTTAAAGGCAACCGTGACGCTATAAAAAACTCACTTGATATTTTAACAAAGCCTTGCCGAAGCAGAAAAATTCCGTTTACAATTTGCTTTGGCAATCATGACAGGCAAGTAGGATTATCAAACGAAGAGCAGTTTGAAATTTACAAGGAATTTGATTGTTTTGTAGGCGAAAGCGAAAAAGATATTGACGGCTGTGCAAATCATATTATAGAAATAAAAGACGGCGATGAATTAAAATTTTTGCTTTATCTCATCGACAGCCATTCAAACTTGGAAATAGGATATGATAATGTACACGAAAATCAAATTGAATGGTACAAAAAAAAGCGTGATTCATATGAAGAAAAATACGGACGCCTTATCCCATCAATAGTAATTCAGCACATTCCGGTATGTGAAATTTTTGAACTTTTAAATGAAGTAAAGAAAAGTACAAAGGGTGCTGTAAGAGGATTCAGAACGCACGCAAACAGATTTTATGTTTTAAATAAAGATAAAGTTAATGCAAACGGTTTTATGAAGGAATCCCCTGCCGACCCGCAAATTAACAGTGGCGAATTTGACGCCTTTAAGGAAAAAGGCGAAGTTTTAGGCGTATACTTCGGCCACGACCATAATAATTCATTTAACGGTAAAGTTGACGGTATTGACTTAGGTTACACTCAGGGCGCCGGTTTTCATGTTTACGGGCCGGGAAAAGACCGCGGTGTAAGAGTTATTGAATTAAATAAAGACAGCACCTTTAAAACATATGATTTAAGATTTAAGGATTTAGTAGGCGAAAAAGTAAAAGAACCTTTAAAATATTTATTTTACCAAATTATGCCTACAAATACATTTGATGCAGTTCACCGGGCAATAAAATTCTTTATCGGGCTTGGAATTACCGCATTGATTATAATTATTTTGATATTATTATTTGGTTAAAACACAAAAAGCAGAGTTCAATGAACTCTGCTTTTTTGTGTTTTGCATTATAATTTATCAGTCAGTGCCGATTTCGTTTTCAGGCTCCACCGCTGCTGTTGTAGTTTGCACTTCACCGTAAACCTGAAGCACAATTTCTTCACCTACTGCTGCTGTTGAACCTGCTGCCGGTGCGCTTGCATAACTTTCCTTAACGGTATTTGCAGTGTGTGAACCATCGTTATACACCTCAACGGTTGATACCTTAAATCCTTTATCTGTAAGAGTTTTTGTAGCCTCATCAACTGTTTGCCCAGCAACATTAGGTACACTTTCAGTCTGCACACCTTTGCTAACGGTAAGAACAATTTCTGTATTTTGATCAACTTTTTTGCCGGCTTCTATACTTTGCTCAAATACTATTCCCTCTTCAACATCGGTTGAATATTTAGAAGTAAAAGTAAGTTTAAACTGCTTATTCCAAGCACCGTTATTTTCAATATCACTTTGGTTATACCCTGCTGATACAAAATCAGGAACTTCATATTGCGCCACAGCAACACTTGGCGAGGTGTTTTCCTCTTTTTTGCCGATTCCGCCGTTTTTGGCAACATATACACCTGCGCCGATTGCCGCAATAATAAGAATAACCAAAACCACTATTATAATTTTATTATTCTTATTTTTCTTAGGCTTATCATCATAAACGGGATAGCCCTTGTAATGTTCTTCTTCAATAACAGGTTCAAAATCTTCCGCTTTTTCAGTACGCTTATTTTCCCTTTGCACTTTTTCATCCTGCGAAGCAGTTGCAATTACGGTAGGCGATGCGTTAAGCTGTTCACGGAAAGTATTGACATCCTGCGTTCTTTTTTCAGGGTAAATCTGCAATCCGCCGCCGAGCGCACGGATAACATAAGTCGGTATTTTCTCGGCAATCGTGTTAGGAATCATCAATTTATCATTGAGTTCCCTTGACTTAGCATCAGGCGGATTTTGACCGACAAGCGCCCTAAAAATGCAAGCCGAAAATGCATATATATCAGTTGCAGGGCACATCTTATGATTATTCTCATACTGTTCAAGTGCTGTATAACCGTCATTTACATTAAATTCAAGCTCACTTGACATAGTATTTGCCTCGGCAATGCAAAAGCCTTTAAGCCTAACCTTACCGTCCCTGCAAAGCACAAGGTTATCAGGGCAAATACCACCGTGAATAATACCTTTTGAATGAAGTGCTTCAAGAGTAGTAAGCACGGGCATAAACATAATTCGTGCCTGATCCCAAAGAATGTTGCCGTCAGGATTGCGGAGCAAAAATTCACGAAGTGAAATAGTTTCCATATATTCGCTGACAGCATATGCGGTTGAATTAAGTTCAAACACATCATAAGTAGGAATAACGGCAGAAAGATTTTTAAGTTCGCTTATAGTTTCCCAAAGTCTGATAAACGAATTTTTAAGCTTATCAAAAGACGGTTTAAATCTTTCCCTTACATGAACATCAACACTGCCCTCTAATCTTGCGGCAATGCCCTTTGGCAAAAATTCACGCACCGTTACCACTTTTAATTCCTGCATATCATATGCCATATATGTTGCGGCATCACTTTCGTGGCTTACAAATGCACCGATTGCATAACGATCATTAAGTATAGTTTTAGGTTGAAGGTAAACAAAGCTTGTTTGCGTATCATTATCATAATCACAATTTGCGCAAACACTGCCCTGTGTTAACTCTTCAAAACAATTCATACATAAATTATCTAAATTTTTCAACAGAAAATCACTCCGTTTGTTATTTGAAAATATTTTACCAAGCTAAATATACTTTGTCAATTAGTTATTGAATAAATATGTAAATTATTATATAATAATTTGTAAATTAAATCAACGACAGAAAGGAATAAATATGGCATCTTTTGCGTTAATAAAAGAATTATACGAAAAAACAGACAAAAACGGTAACGGCTACCTTGATATGATTGTTATCGGCAGTGACAAGAATGAATATCCGGCAAAAGTTTGGAGATTTGAAAATAACGGCCAATTTGAGAAAAACTGTGTGGTTGAAATTGAGTACACGGTAGATAACTATAAGGGAAAGCAGCAACTTAATATAACATCAATTAAAAAAGCACCTGATGAAATGATTGCCGAATTTGTACCTACAAGCGAGTATGACGGAAAATCGGTTTTTGCAATGCTTTTAAACAAGGTTAATGATTTTAAAGATCAAGAATTAAAAGATATAGTTAAATCCATATTACTTGAAAAAAGAGAAAAGCTTGAAATTTATCCTGCGGCATACAGACTTCACCACGCAATAGTGGGCGGCTTAATGCTGCACACCGCTTCAATAGTTGAAATGGCTGAAAAAACCTGCCAAGTATATCCAAACATAGATAGGGAGCTTTTGCTTTCGGGTGCGATACTGCACGATGTTGCAAAAACTTTTGAAATGGAAACAGACAAAACAGGACTTTGCACGGGATATACTGTTTCAGGTGAACTTATCGGTCATCTTGTTAAAGGAGCAATGATGGTTGATGAAACAGCAAAAAAGCTCGGCATTACAAGTGAAAAGGTCATTTTACTTGAACATATGATTATATCTCACCACGAACTTCCGGAGTACGGTGCTGCTGTCAGACCAAAGTTTTTGGAAGCAGAAATTCTTGCAACACTTGATGCGCTTGACGCCACAATTTTTGAAATAAACACAGCAACAAGCAAGGTTGAACCGGGTAATTTTACTGACAGGCAGTGGGCGCTTGATAGCAGAAAGCTTTATAACCACGGACTTTCATCAACTGAGCATACTGTCAATTTAGGAGAATGAGTATGAGTGATATTCAAAACGAAGTATGGAGTGAAATCAAAATCACTGTTGATACAAATGACATTGAAGTTGCAGGAAACATCGCCAATATGGTTGTACCGTACGGAATATATATAGAAGATTATTCCGACCTTGAAAACGAGGTAATGGAAATTGCGCATATTGACTTGATTGAAGAAAAGCTTTTGGAAGCAGACCGTTCAAAAGGAATTATCCATGTATATGTTAACCCGCACGAAAACCCACTTGAAGCAGTATCATTTATTGAGGAAAGACTTAAAAATCTCAACATAAAATATGACATTCAAATTGATGATTGCAAAACTCAAGATTGGGTTAACAATTGGAAGCAGTATTTTCACACGATGCCTATCGGCAACAAACTGCTTATTCGTCCTACTTGGGAAGACGAGTATGATGCAGGCGAAAGAAAAGTTCTTCATATCGAACCCGGGCTTGCATTTGGCACCGGCAGCCATCCAACAACAAGGCTTTGCCTTGAAACACTTGAAAATTACATCAGTAAAGATTCAACAGTTCTTGATATTGGTTGCGGCAGCGGCATACTTTCAATTGCATCACTTTTACTTGGTGCGAAAGAAGCTTTCGGTGTTGATATTGATTCCCTCGCAGTTAAAACAGCGCAGGCAAATGCACTTGAAAACGGATTTGATGAAAGCAAATTCAAAGCTGTTCAGGGTAATTTATCCGATAAAGTTACAGGCAAGTACAATGTTATTGTTGCCAACATAGTTGCCGATATAATTATGGAATTTAATAAAGAAGTCGGCAAATATCTTGATGACGGCGGAGTTTACATTACCGGCGGCATTATAGAAAGCAGAGAAGATGAAGTAATCCTAAGCTTTGCACAAAACTCATTTGAAGTTATTGAAAGATTTGAAGAAAAAGGCTGGCTTGTATTTGTATTAAAAAAAGCATAAGTTTGATTGCATATCATAAAGTAAAAGCACTAAATCATTTTTGATTTAGTGCTTTTTAACATATCAATTATTATTTATTATGTTTAAGTTCATCAAATACTTCAATAATTTCATCATCAGGCTTAGGAGTGATAAGCGAAACAACAACATTAACTAAAAGACCGCAAATAAATGCAGGAAGAAGTTCATAAATATCAAATATTCCGCCAAGTTTAGCAATAGCATATTTCCATACGAACACCATTATTCCGCCTACAACCATACCTGCAAGCGCACCGTAACGGTTTGACCTCTTCCAGAAAAGTGAAAGAAGCATAACGGGACCGAATACTGCACCGAAACCTGCCCAAGCAAATGAAACAATGCCGAATACAGATGAATTTGAATCCCAAGCTATAATTACACCGATAACAGAAATTGCAATAAGCGTAACTCTTGCAACAATCATTTGTGATGTTTCATTAAGCTTAATTCTAAAAAGACCGCCGATAATATTTTCACTTGCAGCAGAAGAAGCGGCAAGAAGCTGGCTGTCCGCGGTAGACATTGTACTTGCCAAAATACCGGCAAGGATAATTCCTGCAAGAAGCGCCGGCACAACACCGACTTTTGAAAGAAGTGTTGCAATTTGAATAATAATTGTTTCACTGTCATCAAACATAGGAAGTGCGCCCTCTTTTACCATTGCCATACCGACAACGCCGATTAAAACTGCAACTGCCATTGAAATAACAACCCAGATTTCTGCAACACGCCTTGAAATTTTAACTTTATTCGGATCTTCAATTGCCATAAATCTTAAAAGAATATGAGGCATACCGAAATAGCCAAGTCCCCAAGCAAGAGTTGAAACAACTTTAATTGCACCAAAACTGCCTGCACTGTTTGTAGCGGCATCATAGCCTTTAAAAACATCAAGATAGCCTGCAAGATTATTTGCATTTGCAATAACCTGCTCCATTCCGCCGGCTTTATTAACGCCAAATACAAGAACGATAATGAGTGCAGCAGTCATAATGATTGACTGAATAAAATCAGTCATAGAAGCAGCATTAAAACCGCCGAGTGAAGTATAACCCACAATAACAATTGCAGAAACAACCATTGCAATATGATAATCAATACCAAACAAAGTGCCAAAAAGTTTACCGCAAGCCGCAAAACCCGAAGCTGTATAAGGAACAAAGAAAATAATAATCATCAAAGCCGCAACAGCCATAATAAGCCTACTGTTATCCTTATATCTTTTTGAAAAATAATCAGGAATTGTAATAGCGTTAATTCTTGCTGAATATTTACGAAGTTTTTTGGCAACTATAAGCCAATTAAGATATGTACCTATCGCAAGACCTATAACAGTCCAGCCTACTTCGGCAAGTCCGCTTGCAAGTGCAAGTCCCGGAAGTCCCATAAGTAAATAGCTTGACATATCAGACGCTTCAGCACTCATTGCTGTAACAAGAGGGCCAAGCTTACGCCCACCGAGATAAAAGTCACCGACATTTTTTGTTTTTTTTGAATAAACTACGCCAATCATTACCATAGCTACAAGATAAATAACTATGGAAATCATTATGCATATTTGTGCCTTTGTCATAAATATGCCTCCTAAAATAAAAATAAAGCATTATAAAAATACAATGCCTTATTTTAACATATTTTTAATTTTATGTAAAGTTTTTACTATAAGTTGTTCTTTTTAAGCCTGATAACATTCCAGCTGAAAGGTTTAATTTCTGCTGTAAGGGTATTATCATCAATAGCCGGAAGCGGATTATTGTGTGGCTTTACAAAAGGATTTTCAAATGAATTTTCATCATTTTTGTTATACCCATCCATTGAAATAAATTCAACAGGTACAAATCCTTCAAAATCAAGAAGATTTACATCAAGCGTCATTCCCTCATCCATTGACTTGTTAACACAAAATACAGTCATAGATTCAGTTTCTTCATCAAAAGTTGCAATAGCGTCAAGGTACGGTACATCTGTATATGCTTTGCAATCGTATTTTGGGCTTGAAATAATAGGATTAAGCGCAACGCCCCTGCCGAAATTGCTCAAATGTTCAAAAGGATAAAAAATTGTTTGCGCAAATATTCCACCGCCTGTTTTTGTAAAAATAGGTGCAATAACATTAACAAGCTGTGCAAGGCAAGCTATTTTAATTCTGTCACAATGGCGAAGAAATGTAATAAGCATCGAACCTACAAGAAGTGCATCTTCAAAATTATAAATATCTTCAAGCCTCGGCGGTGCTACCGACCACCTTTCATAAGGTGCGTTATTTGAATGATACCAAACATTCCATTCATCAAACGAAAGCATCATTGTTTTTTTAGAGTGTTTTTTAGCCTTAATGTAATCACAAACGCAAATTACGGTATGAATAAATTCTTCAAGCTGAAGAGTGTATGAAAGATAGCTCATAGTATCACCGTCGTGATTTCCGTAATACTGATGAAGTGATACATAATCAACACTGTCATATGCAATATCAAGCGACTCTGCTTCCCACTGGCCAAAGGTTTTTGAATTGATACTTGATGAACCGCAAAGCACGGTTTCAATACTCGGGTCAGTCCATTTCATCATTTTTGAAGCCTCAAGTGCAACTCTACCGTATTCGGTAGCGGTTTTAGCACCCATTTGCCAAGCACCGTCCATTTCGTTACCAAGGCACCAAAGTTTAATATCCCAAGGGTCATCATAACCGTGTTCTTTTCTTAAATCAGCCCAGGCAGAACCCGATTTATGATTTGTGTATTCAACAAGATTTCTTGCTTCTTCAGGACCGCGAGTACCGAGATTTACTGCCATCATACATTCTGTATCCGCTTTTTTGCACCATTTCATAAACTCATTAGTGCCAAAATAGTTAGGCTCGGTTGTACCCCAAGCCAAATCAAGTCTTTTAGGTCTGTTTTCAACAGGGCCAACACCGTCTTCCCAATTGTAACCGGAAACAAAATTACCGCCCGGATAGCGAACAATAGGAACATTAAGCTTTTTTACAAGGTCTATCACATCACGGCGAAAACCGTCTTCATCTGCTGTCGGGTGGTCAGGTTCATAAATGCCGCCATACACTGCACGACCGAGATGTTCAATAAAAGAGCCATAAATTCTTTTATCAATTTCTCCGATTTTAAATTCTTTTGCAAGGGTAATTTTTGCTTTCATCATTCTTTCTCCTTATTATCTTTTTTATTTTTATATAAGATTTTTTTGAATTTTTCCCCGCTTAAATTGACTGTAAAAATACCGAGGCAAACAAGAATGAGAGCCAAAGCAGTAATCCATTTTTGCTGGCTGAGTGTTTCCCTAAGCACAATTGATGAAAGCAGAAAACCGAATACCGGTGTCATAAATCCATAAATCGAAACTTGTGAAACTTTATTATATTTAAGCAAAATTCCCCAAAGTGTATAAGCGCAGGCAGAAAGAAGTGCAAGGTACATTACAACAGCGTATGAAGGCAAAGAACTGAACTTCAAGCGACCGCCGAACAGTAATCCTGCTATAATCATCACTCCGCCACCAAGCATAAACTGATAACCGCTGAGTGCAACCGGGCTTTCATCTTTTGAATAATTGCTTACAAGAACGCTTGAAAAAGCATACGAAAGAGCGGAAATTATTATAAATCCCTCACCGTTGAATTTAAACGAGCCAAGCGATACACCCGGTGTTATATTGATTAAAACCACACCTGCAAAGCCGATTATGCAACCGATTATTTTATTAACCGAAAGCTTTTCCATTTTAAATATAAGGCAGGAAATAAGCACAGCGAAAAACACACTTGTTGAATCTAAAATAGAACTTTTAGTACCCGTTGTATGTGCCAAGCCGACATAGAAAAATATATATTGCAAAATTGTTTGAAAAATCGCCAAAATGCCGACTTTTTTAAAATTTTCTTTTTTCTTAATAACAATAAACTTATCGGCAAAAATACTGCCGAGAAGTATTGTTAAAAAACCTGCGATTAAAAATCGAACACCGGCAAAAAGAATTTGTGACGCCGTATCAACGCCGCTTATATTAAAAAATTTATATCCTATTTTTATAACAGGAAAAGCACTGCCCCAAAGGGCGCAGCAAAGCATTGCCACAAGAGCAACTACAATTTTATTAGTAAAAATCTTTTTCATTTTATATGCCTCTGAAAATCATTATTTACTTTCGGTTGTACTGCCGAAGCCACCGTCGCGAACTCCGTTTGTATCATCATCAACAGTGATGCCGAATTGAGTAAAAATACCCTGGGCAAAGCCATCGCCTGCCAAAACTTCGGCTTTATGGCCGTCATCGTGAGCATCACAGCTGATTTTAATCATTATATGCCCCTCATTTGAAGAATTGTAATAATCGGAATCAATAATGCCGACTGTATTATCAAGCTGGCAACGATGTTTAAAGCCAAGACCTGAACGCGGATAAATTGAAAGTACCCAACCCTCATCAATTTTTGAGCGAATACCGGTTGGAACTAAAGTAGACTTACCCTTTTCAAAGCAAACATTTGCCGGTGCATAAAAGTCATAACCGGCTGAACCTGTGGTTGCTCTTTTCGGAAGTTTAATGCTGTCATACACAGCCCTTACATCTTCTGTTTGCGGAAAATTTTTGAGCCAATCTTTTTCAAATTGTTCAAAAGAAACTTTTTCAAATTTAGCAATTTTATACATTTATATCATCATCCTTTGCGTTTTTAAATATCTTAACATATATAAAAAAATAAAACAATCTTATTTTCATTCTCTTTTTAAAAAAATTAAGAATTAGATAAGATTGCTCGTTTTAATCAAAGTCCGAAACTTACTGTCAAAGCGTGGTCGACTTTGCCCATATCTACATTATCAAGGCTGCCCATTTTTTCTTTAAGACGCCTTTTATCAATAGTTCTGACTTGCTCTAAAAGTACAACACTGTCTTTTGCAAGTCCGCAATTTACAGCATCAACCTCAATATGAGTAGGAAGTGCAGTTTTATCTTTTTGAGATGTTATCGCGGCGGCAATAACTGTTGGTGAAAATTTATTGCCCACATCGTTTTGAACTATTAAAACAGGCCTCACGCCGCCTTGCTCGCTGCCGACAACAGGACTTAAATCAGCATAGTAAATTTCGCCTCGTTTAATCAGCACAAAATCACCTTCGGTTAAATATCTTTAAGGCTTTCGCCTTACATTTTTATGATTACCAAAAAAATCCTATTTTAAACATCACATTCTATTATATGTAAAATTTTTATATTGGCAAAAAAATATGCCATTCATAGAATGAAGAGTAAATCTTTATAGAAAGGTGATTTTATGGAAAAATATGTTGAGCTTTTTAAGCCGTCATTTTTAAAAAACGAAGAGCGCCCTGCCCTTCCGGCAGACGCTACGCCGACAATGGCATATATACCTCTTCAACTTGATTTAATGAGCTATGAAACAGATAAAGCGCTTTGTGAGGGAACATTATTCCCAACACTTAATAAACCGTTTTTAAGAGGCAGGAGGGCAAAATAATGGAAAAAAAGAAATTATTAAAAAGGTTGTCTGCGCTTGGTTTTGCCATGTATGAATGCAGGCTTTACTGTGACACTCACCCTAACGATACCGAAGCACTCCAAATGCTAAATGATTATAAAAGCAAATACAAATCTGTTAAAGCCGAATTTGAAAAAGAATACGGACCGCTCACGCTAAACGGATACAACAGCGATGAATGGCTGAAAGACCCGTGGCCGTGGGACATCGTCGAATGAAACTACGCACTTGAATGAATTTCTGCGAAATTCATAATAAGTACTCCGTTCCATTCTCCTCTCATAAACTGCCGTACAGTAGTGCGGCAGTTTATGTATTTTAGACGAACATTAGACACTCCGTGTTTGAATACATTTTGTCTTTGTCAAATGTATAATAAAAGGTCGTGCCTATCGGCACGACCTTTTATTATTATTTCGTTTTTACGCTTTTGGTTTTAGTCCAAGCCGAGTAAGAATTTTTACCGTTATATTTTCTATAAGCACGCATACAAACATAATATTTTTTATTCTTTTTAAGCTTTTTCACGGTCAGCTTGGTTGTTTTTATTTTTTTAATTTTAACTTTTTTTGCTTTTTTGAATTTTTTATTTGTTGAAATTTGGATTTCATATCCGCTTATATTCTTCATTTTTTTCCATTGAAGAACAAAAGATTTTTTACCCTTTTTCAGCGACTTAACTATCGGTGTTTTTGTGCTTGATACATTTACCGCGTTATTGTTTGGTGTGACAAACGGTGCTGAAGAATTGATGTTTGGTGTCAAATTAGATACCGTAACGCTTTTATCATCATTAAGAGTTGCCGTTACCCACGAATCATTAGGTGCAGTGTAAGTTGTATTACTTACATCAGTGCCAAATTCTTCTACCCAAAAGTGAATATTATTTTTGCCGTCAAAATAGTAAACATGCGCAATTCCGACTGCTTTAAACCTCGGTTCAAGCATAGCGCGCCTGTGGGCTTGACCTTCATAATATTCATTATCCTCACGCCAAGCATTATTTACCTCTTCTGCCGTAAATTCAGGGTAACCGTTTGCAATATTTTCGCCCTTACCGGTTGATGAATATCCGTACTGAGTATAAGCATCAAACACGCTTGAGCCGTTCGGCCTTTGATGTTGATAAAGATAAACAAGTTCACAAGCCCTTTGCATAGCAATCTTTTCAAGGGTGTAATCATACTGCAAAGGTTCACTATTTACATATGTTTTGGTAGCATTATCACTATTCCAATACCAAGCGTCACTACTTGCTCTAAATGAATTTATCATATTTAAAACAGTTCTTGCTTCGCTTTGCTCAAATTTTACAGTTGTACTTTGGCTTGCAAATGCATTTAACTGCGTCAGCGAAAAAACGCTTATTATCATAACCAAAGATAACAGCATACTAATAACTTTTTTCATATTACCACCTCATATAAAATAAAGGCTGTGAAACCACAGCCTTATATTATTATATTACATCTTGGAAATTTCGTCCCTAAACGCTTCAACACTGTCAAAAGCCTTATAAACGGACGCAAAGCGAACATAGGCAACTTCATCAATATTTTTAAGTTTTTCCATTATAAGTTCGCCTATTCTCGATGATGTAACTTCACGGTCAATAGCGGACTGAAGTGTAGCTTCTATTTCAGATATGGCAGTTTCAAGTTCATTGATAGTTACAGACCTTTTTTCGCACGCACGAAGCATACCTTTTAAAATCTTGTTTCTGTCAAACACTTCCCTGCTCTTATCTTTTTTAATTACAATAATAGGAACATCCTCAATTACTTCATAAGTCGTAAAACGCTTTGAACATCTAAGGCATTCTCTTCTTCTTCTGATTCTTTCATTTTCATCAGTAGGGCGTGAATCAATAACCTTGCTTTCTTCATAACCACAAAACGGACATTTCATAATGAATCACCCTCCAATTCGGTGTGGTTATATTATAACACAACATATAGATAATTGCAAGTATTTTAACTTTACAGCTATATATAGTTATGAATTTGCATTTTTAAGGCCATCTTCCTTTTTGTTGTATATAAACATCCAAATAGCCATTGAACATATAATTATATATCCTAAAACAGACCACAAGTCAGGCAATTGGTGGCCGAGCAGGAAATATCCGCCGACTGCCGTGAAAATTACATTTGAATAATCATAAACTGAAATTTTGCTGCTTGGCGCAAATGTATATGCCGAAGTTATGCCAAATTGACCGCCTGCCGCACAAGCACCTACAAGAATTAAGCATATCCACTGTTTAGGTGTCATCGGCTGAAACGAGAATATCAAAAACGGTGCTGTACAAACCACTGAAAACAAAGAGAAAAAGAAAACAGTAAATGCTCCGTTTTCGCCCTTATTAGCCATATGCCTTACGCAAGTATAAGCCGCACCTGCGCCTACCCCGCCCAAAAAACCGGCTATGCTCGGTAAAAGCTCAACATTTGATATAGTAGGTTTAATTACAAAAAGCGAACCTGCAAAAGCAATTGCAATGGCGAGTGCCTGCTTCGGTTTAAATTTTTCTTTAAGAAAAATATATGAAAAAACGAGTGTGAAAAACGGACTCATTTTATTAAGCATTGCGGCATCGGAAGTTGACGCCATTTTAGTAGTGGCATAAAAATTTCCTATCATACCCGACAAGCCGAGAGATGAACGCAAAATGTGATATTTAAAGCATCCCTTATGCGGCTTAAACGGCTGTTTATTTTTCAAAAGAGTTGCACTGGCAATAAAAAATGCAACAAGATTTCTGAAAAATACTTTTTGCATTACAGGTACATCGCCCGACATATTGATAAATATACTCATTCCGCTGAAACTAAAAGCGGAAAAAAGTATACACATTATTCCTTTTGCAGTATTGCTGATTTTCTTCATATTGTTTCCAAATAAGTCTTACTTTCTCTTAATTCTTTTTCAACATCAAATCCAAGCGAATAAATTTCCGTCATAAAAGTGCCGTCATATCCGGCACTTTCAAGAATTTGCTTCATTCTGCCAAAATCGAAATTGCCCTTTCCGGGTGGCAAACAATCACGCTCACTGTTATGGTCGCTTATATGCATATGAACAATTTCGTTTTTAAATTCTTCTAAAAACTCAAATGTATTTTGCCCTGCTCTCACTGTTTGCTTAATATCAAACACCATATGGAAGTCATCACCCAGTGCACTGCGCATTTTCTTGCAAAATTCTATACTCTCACTTTTAAAGCGATTTACATTTTCTTGGCAAACTGTTACACCCTCGCGCTTCCCGATATCAATAAGCATATTAAATCTTTCAAAATATCTTTCATCCGGTATAGGAATTTTTGGATGAGCAACCGCACCGTGAATTACAACATATTTTGCACCTAAACAAGCACAAGCGTGGCAGGTTTTATCATAAATCGAAATAAAATCGTCAAATCTTCTTTGATAATCGGTAAAAATACAGGTACTTTCCATAAAGCTTGAAAACGGATGAACAGACACAATATCTGTTCCTCCGTCTTTAGCAATAGTATTAAGTTGCTTCAAAAAAGGTTCTTCAAGCTCCGAGGGTGCATTCATAAACACCTCGGCATATTTATACCCAAGTTCAGTAACCTTTAATAATGCTTTTTCCGTTTCAAGCGGGTAAAAGCAAGCTGTTGACGCACCTAATTTCATAATTCAACCTACTTTATTAACCAACGAGTTTTTTAATGCAAGCAAGCTGTGTGCAAATACAAAGAAGTTCCGCAGCCATATCAAGCTCATCGATCGGCGGGAATGACGGTGCAATACGAATATTTTTATCGTCATAATCATAACCATAAGGATATGTTGCACCTACATTTGTAAGTGTTACACCTGCCTCTTTGCAAAGTTCGCCAACTCTTTTAGCGCAACCGTTCATAACATCAAGGCTGATAAAATAACCGCCTTTAGGATTAAACCAAGACGCAATACCCTTGCCGCCGAGTTCTTTTTCAAGATGATTGATAACCATATCAAACTTCGGCTTAAGAATTTTTGCATGCTTTTTCATATGAGCGCGAACACCGTCGGCATTTTTGAAAAATTGAACATGACGCTGCTGATTCATTTTATCATAACTGATAGTTTCAACATTAAGTCTTTTCTTAATAGCGGCAATGTTATTATCACTTGCTATGATAGCAGACACACCTGCACCTGGGAATGTAATTTTTGCTGTTGAGCAAACTTCAATCACCATATCTTCATTGTTATATTTAGGAAGAATGTCAAAAATATTTGCAAGTTTATCGCCGTCATCCGTTAAATCATGTACGCAGTATGCATTGTCCCATATAATTCTGAAATCTTCTGCACTCGGATTTAATGCTGCAATGCGTTCAACAACCTCGTCGCTGAAAGTAATACCCTGTGGGTTAGAATACTTCGGCACGCAAAACATACCTTTAACGCTTGGGTCTTCAATAAGTTCTTCAATAGCGTCCATATCAGGTCCGTCTTCATACATCGGAATATTTATCATTTTAATGCCGAAATGCTCACAAATTGTGAAGTGCCTGTCATATCCCGGAACCGGGCATAAAAACTTAACTTCATCAAGCTTGCTCCACGGTGTCATACCTTCAATCGCACCCTTAACATAGCACTGCGAAATATAGTCAAACATAAGATTAAGGCTTGCGGACGGGCCTACGATAACATTTTTATCTTCAACACCCATAAGTTCGGCAAAAAGTTTTTTGCAGCTTGGAATTCCGTCAAGAATACCATAATTTCTTACATCTACGCCGTCAGCAATATAATTATCACATTTGAGCATATCCATTGAAAGATCAAGCTGCTCCTTGCAAGGCTTACCCCTGCTCATATCAAGCTTAAGATTTTTTGCTTTAAAAGCATTATATCTTTCTTCAAGCACCTTTTTTTCATCAAGGAGCTGTTCCTTAGTCATTTCAGTATAAAGCATTATATTTCCCTCCATAATTTCAAATATAAAATATTTTACCACATAGCAAGGCTTTTTTCAAACAGCATATAGATAGAATATTACAGCAATTACATAATTATTATTATTTATTTTATACAAAATAAGAGCCTGACTGATATAATATCCCGCCCCGGATTGTGCAGACAGTACAAAAGAGACTGCTTGAAGTAGAAAACCAAATTTTAAGCAACGAACTGATTTTGTTTCCATAAATACTTATGTTTTGATAACTTCTTGGCATTAAAAATCCCTCTTGATGTTTATTCTTCATCAAGAGGGATTTTTTATATTGTCCATTTTTTATGAACTTGTTAATTACACGCTTTGCTTTTTTACTTTTTATTATAATCCTGTATTTTCAGCTATATATTTTCTTGCCTTAACTGCATATTCAAAAGGGTTTGCTTTTGCAGGGTCTTGCTCTGCTTCAACAACTACCCAGCCTTCATAATCATTATCGGCAAGGATGTCAAATATCGGCTTAAAATCAACATCACCGTCACCCGGTACAGTAAATACACCGGCTCTTACTGCATCAAGAAACGACATATGATTTGGCACAACCTGATTATTATAAACATCAAGTCTGACATCTTTAAGATGCACATGCTTGACACGATTTATATACTTCTTAAGCACAGGAACAGGGTCAATACCTGCAAATGTGAGGTGACCTGAATCAAAAAGAAGATATACTAATTCAGGGTCTGTTAATTCCATAAGCTTATCAATTTCTTCAACTGTTTGCACACCTGTACCCATATGGTGATGCACTGTGAAATACATACCTTTGCTTTTTGCATAAGCACCCATTTCATTAAAGCCTTTTACAACTACATCCCACTGCTCATCTGTATAATACGGTTTTTCATCAAGAATTGATTTATCAAGGCAACCTTGAATTGAATTGCCTTGTTCGGATGCACCGATTACCTTTGCACCAAGCTTATGAAGCTTATCGCAATGTGCTTTAAAAGCTTCAATTGTTTCTTCATAAGGCTTTGATGTAAGATATGATGAAAACCAAGCATTGCAAATTTGAAGTCCGCGAATATCAAGATATTTCTTTAAAACATCAGGGTCTTGCGGATATTTATTTCCTATTTCAGAACCCTTAAAACCTGCAAGTGCCATTTCACTTATGCACTGCTCAAATGTATTTTCAGCTCCCAAATCCGGCATATCGTCATTAGTCCAGCCGATTGGGGCAATAGCAAGCTTTACTTTGTTTGAATCAAGCATTATATATATTACCTTTCAATTTTAGTAGTCAAATGTTTCTTTTATATGTGCTTGCATATCTTCATATGCTTTTGCAACTGTTTCACTCTTTGATACTTCGGCTACACCTACTCGCCACCAAGATTCAAATCCCGGTGTCATAGTTTTCGGCAAAACCTTAATATCAAAAAGGCAACTCTTTGTTTGCTTTTTAGCGTCTGCAAGGGCTTCACGAAGCTCTTGCGATGTATGAATCGTGTAAGCTTTTGCACCGTAACCCTCTGCAATTTTAGCAAAGTCAACATCAATTTCGTCACCGTCGAGCATTCCTGTTACAGGATTTCTTGCTCTGAATACAGTACCGAAAGTATCTGTGCCTTGATTATTTTGAAGATTTTCAATACATCCCCAACCCATATTATCAAAAAGGCAAACATTGATTTTAAGTCCTTCTTGCAGTGCAGTATAAAGTTCACTGTGGCCCATAATAAATGAACCGTCACCGCAGAAAGTGTAAACTTCGCTTTCAGGCTTTGCAAGTTTGGCACCAAGCGCACCGTTAACTTCATAACCCATATTTGAATAACCGTATTCCATATGGTATGTGCCACGGTCTTTAGGCCTGAATAATCTTTGCATATCACCCGGAAGTGAACCTGCCGAGCCGAGAGCAATTGCATCATCATCCATAAATTCGTTGATTATGCCAAGCGCAAGAGTTTGGTTAAGTCCGCCTTCAAGCTCGGTTGAATAGTATTCATCAACAATTTTATCCCATTCATCTTTTGCTTCTTTAATTTCGTTTGTATATTCGCTTTTATATCCCTCACAAGAAGAAATAAGTGCTTTAACAGCTTCCTTTGCATCGGCAACAATTGCTTCTGCATCCATTTTATATGCATCAAACGGGCAAACATTTATACCTAAAACTTTTCTGTTTTCATTAAATAACCATTTTGATGAAGTAGTAAAGTCACTAAAGCGAGTTCCGACACCGATTACAAGGTCGGCATCACGGCCGATAACATTTGCGGCTTTACCGCCTGTTACACCGATACCGCCCACATTAAGCGGATTTTTCCAATCAATAATTCCCTTGCCTGCCTGAGTTTCGGCAATAGGGATATTATATTTTTCAGCAAATTCAAGAAGTTCATTTTCAGCACCGCTGTATCTCACACCGCCGCCGCATACTATAATCGGCTTTTTAGCTTCTATAATAAGCTTTGTTGCACGCTCAAGCTGTGATGAAGATATTGGGCGCCTGTCAAGATGCCAAACACGCTTTTGAAGAAAATGTTCAGGATAATCATAAGCTTCACCCTCAACATCCTGCGGCATTGCAAGGCAAACTGCACCTGTATCTGCCGGGTCTGTAAGCACACGCATTGCATTAAGGCAAGCAGTCATAAGTTGCTCAGGGCGAATAATTCTGTCAAAATAATGGCAAACACCCTTAAATGCATCGGTAACCGTTCTGCCGTAATTATCAAAAAATTCTGCCTGCTGAAGAACAGGGTCCGGCTGGCGACACGCAAAAGTATCACCCGGCAAAACAAGAAGCGGAATTCTGTTTGCAGTGGCGCAACCACATGCAGTTACCATATTTGTTGCACCTGGGCCGATAGAAGAAACGCACGGAATAATGGCTTTTCTATCCATTTGCTTAGCATATGCAACTGCGGCAAGTGCCATATTTTGCTCATTTTTACCCTGGTAAAATTTGAGATTATGACCGCCCTGTTCCAAAGCCTGGCCAACACCTACAACACACCCGTGGCCGAAAATGCCAAACATTCCGCTAACAAATTTTGTTTCAACACCGTCACATTCGATATACTGATTATCAAGGAACTTTACGAGTGCCTGTGACATAGTAAGTCTGATTCTTTTCATAAATTATGCCTCAATTTCAGAAAGTTTTACAGGTCTGTGTTCTGCAACGGAAAGCTTTGCTGCAAGACCTAAACGAAGAGCTTCAAGTCCGTCATAAACGGTTGTTTTAGTCGGCTTATCGTTAATTACACAGTCGATAAATTCAGTCATTTCATCTGTAAATGACTGCATATATCTTTCAAGGAAGAAATAAAGCGGCTTATCAGTCATATTACCTGTTTCGTCAATAAATGAAACATTGGTAGGAGTGTCATTTGCGGCACTTGCCTGGCCCTTACTGCCAAATACTTCAAGCCTTTGGTCATATCCGTATGCAGCTTTGCGGCAGTTATCAATAACACCGATAGCACCACTCTTAAATTTAAGTGCAACAAGGGCAGTATCAACATCCCCTGCTTCACCGATTGCCGGGTCAACAGTTACAGCGGCATTAGCATAAACTTCTTCAACTTCACCGCCGATAAAACGAGCCATATCAAAATCATGAACTGTCATATCAAGGAAAATACCGCCTGATACCTTTACATATGAAATTGGTGGCGGCTCAGGGTCACGGGAAGTAATTTTGATAGTTTGAAGTTCACCGATTTTTCCCTTATTTTCGAGATTTTTAATTTCAGCAAAATTGTGGTCATAACGGCGGTTAAAACCGATTTGAAGTTTAACACCGGCTTCATCAACAGCCTCAATAACCTTTTTAATTTTAGCAACCGTTAAATCAACCGGCTTCTCACAGAATATGTTTTTGCCTGCCTTTGCCGCTTCAACAGCAATATCGGCGTGTGTATCTGTTGATGAACAGATAAGAACAGCATTGATTTCAGGATTGTTTAAAATTTCATGATAATCTTCATAATAATTAGGAATACCGAGTTCTTCTGCAACCTTTTTTGCACCATCAACATAAATGTCTGAAATAGCAACAATTTCAGCCTGCGGAATATGGTATGTAATTGATTTTGCGTGTACTTGACCGATGCGACCCGCACCGATAATACCAACATTGATTTTTTCCATAAATTTACCTCGTAAAACAAAATTTTTTAAGAGTTTTCGCTCTGTTATTGATAAATATATCATATATTTTTGTATATTTCAACACTTAATATATAACAATTGTGTACTTTTTTTATTTATTTTGTTCAACAACTGTTTTTATTAAAAATTCGTTAAACTGTTGCATTGAATTGTAAATGTATGTATAATAGTTTTATATATAAAGTTATAGAAGGAGTAATAAAATGACATATACATACACACCGCACGGTGTTTGCTCAAGGAAAATTATTATTGACATTGATGAAAATACAGATACTATAAATTCAGTCAGCTTCACAGGTGGTTGCAACGGTAATCTTCAGGGCATTTCCGCTCTTGTTAAAGGCAAAAAGCCTGAAGAAATTATTGATGCATTAAAGGGAATTGATTGCAATTTTAAAGGCACCTCCTGCCCTGACCAACTTGCCTGCGCATTAGAAGAAATTGAAGAACAGTTATAGGAGTTAAAATATGCTTAGACTAGAAAGTAAAATATTACAGCGTGAATTTGTAGTTCACCAAAATACACTTTATGCATCTCAAATAAGAAATGTTTTATCAGGCAGGGATTTTGTTCCTGACGGAAACAGTGTTGAATTTTTATTTCATTTTACTGACGGAAGCGAATTTTCTTCAAAAGGATTAAATGTAATTGATTCAAACCAAGAGAACGGAAAGTTATCATTTAAATTTGAAGAAACACAAGGCATTGCCGTTACAATGACCTTTTGGGTAGGTGATGACGGAAATACTTTGCGCAAGCAAATAAGTTTTGTTCAATCAAGTGATAAAACTATTGATTATATCTTGCTTGAACATATCGGTATCACCAATTCAAAAACTCATTTTACAGTGCCAACCGATATTAAAGGTACTGAACTTGACGGTTTTCAGTCATCACTCGGTCAGCCGTTTTATATTGACACACTGTTTTTCGGATGTGAATTCCCTGCCACACAAAATATAATTCTTTACGGTATAGGCCAGGTTAAATATTTTCTCGGCAAAAAGATAAACGGTGAATTCAAATGTCCTGTTACAGTAATCGGCGGAGCTGAAAGCGACCTTATGGTTGATGTTCAAAAATCATTTTATGAATACATTGAAGACATAAGTACCAAAACAGATTTAAGGCTTCAATATAACAGTTGGTATGATTATATGAAAGATATTACTGCCGACAATATTGAAAAATCTTTCTATGAAATTGAAAAGGGACTTACATCAAACGGTGTCCCGCCGCTTGATGCATATGTAGTTGATGACGGATGGGTAGATTACAAATCAGGCTTCTGGAGTTTTAACAAAAAATTCCCAAATCAGCTTTATGACACAACCCAGCTTACATCTAAAATCGGCTCTCATTTTGGCTTATGGCTCGGCCCTCGCGGCGGATACGGCAGGCCTGATTTATTTGCGAAAAAGATGGAAAAGCGTGGGCTTGGTGCATACAATGCAGAAGCAAAAGATATTTGCATCGCAGATAAAACATACATTAAAAATGTAACAGATTTTATTTTAAAATCAACGCAGGAATTTGACATTGATTATTGGAAATTTGACGGTTTTTGCCTTACACCTTGTAAAGATGCAAACCACAACCACCCTGTCGGCGGCGAACAAGATATGTATATGATTACAGACATGTGGCAAAGCTGGATTGAAGTTTTCCAAAAAATCAGAACGCTGAGAAAGAAATTCGGAAAAGGTCTTTGGATAAATATGACCTGCTATGTCAACCCATCACCTTGGTGGCTTCAATATGTAAACAGCATTTGGCTGCAAAACAGCGGCGACATAGGCTTTGCAGAGAATATTCAAGGTCAATCAAAGCTTGACAGCGAAATCACATACCGTGACGCAAGATACTTTAATCTTCTTAACACCCGTGCTGTGCAAATGCCTTTAAAGCATATTTATAATCACGAGCCGATTTATGGTAACCACGCAAAAGTTCAATACACAGATGAAGAATTTGAAAAATACATCTATTTTGATGTTGCGCGCGGACAGGCACTTAACGAACTGCATTTAAGCTACACTATGATGAATAAATCAAAGTGGCGTACACTTGCAAAAGCTATTGAATGGCAAAAGAATAACTATAATGTTTTGCAAAACGCTATGTTTATAGGCGGCAACCCTGAAGAGAACAATGTTTACGGTTACTTTAGCTGGAATGAAAACGGTGACGGTATAATTGCACTGAGAAACCCGACTGACGAAAAAGCACCGCTCACCCTAACTCTCAATAAACTTATGGGCTGTCCTAAAGATTTGAAAGATGTTAAAAGGTACAATGTATATAACCTTTCAAATAAAGAAAGTTATGACAGCTATTCATACGGTGATAAAATAGATTTGACTTTACAGCCGTTTGAAGTAAAAATATTCCAATTCGGCAAAGAAGATAAGCGTTATCCTAATGGTGAAGCTGTCACAGATTTTACAATTTCATTTAATTACAAGGGTGAAGAAAACATAGAAATCGCACATAATGACGACATTGATATTTCTGTTGTAAAAGGATATGTTAATGTTAAATGCGGAAAATGCCACCTGCGTTCAAACAGCATTGTAGGCGGCGGAAACCATAAAATCACTGTTGTAAGAGAAAAGAGTAAGGCTTTAAAGATTTATATTGACAGGCAGCTTGACTCATCAGGATACGATTCAAGAGCTAAAGCTAAAATCAACACTGCGATTGACAGCAGTGCCGAAGAATTTAAAGTGATTGAAAAAGCCACACCTTATGATGAAATCATCACTCTTAAGAGTATGCTTTCAGGTGTAGGCAAGAGGAAGAAAAACTAAATGATAACAAAATGCAAAAAATGCGGCTGTGACACGCTGATTAAAAACGGCGAATGGTACGAATGTCCAATGTGCGGCGCAATGATGTTTGACACAAGCATTTTTGTAGGAAAAATAGAAAGTCCGACTAAAACGCTTGAAATGATTGACGAGGGCAAAGTTACCGCCACCGCTCAAATTTCAAAACCTTTTTCAATTGACGCAGAAGAAAATCATGAAGAAAAAACTTTTGAAAGCACAATTGAAAAGGCAGAAAATACCACACAAAAAAAGCCGAAAAAGAAAAAGCACACAAAAAAGAAAGCGATTGAAAAAAGCGAAAAGCAAGAGGTATCAAAGTTAAAAGAAGCAATATCGTTTATGACGCCTATTGTTATTGCACTTGTTGTCGCAATTCTTCTCAAAACATTCATATTTGCAAATGCCGTTGTACCTACCGGTTCAATGATAAACACTATTCAAGAGGGCGACAGAATAATTGCAAGCAGGCTTGCATATATTAACGAAGACCCTAAAAGATATGATGTAATCATATTCCACTATCCTGATGATGAAAGCCAACTTTTTGTTAAAAGAATTATCGGTATGCCGGGTGAAACAATCAATATTAAAAACGGCATTGTTTACATCACTGATGTTAACGGAAACACAGCCGAAGCAAGAAGTGATTTTGTCACAAATTGCGTGCCGACAGGTGATTTCGGCCCATACACCGTTCCGCTTGGCAGTTACTTTGTTATGGGGGATAACAGAAATGACAGCTGGGATGCAAGATATTGGAAGAAAAAGAATGTTGAAAAGAAAAAAATTATCGGAAAAGTTAAATTCAGATATTTTCCTAATCCAAGTAAAATCAAATAATAAAGGAGAAACAATATGCCTTTTATAAATGTAATGACTAACAGCGAAATCAAAGATAAAGATGCGCTTAAAGCCGAACTCGGCAATGACATCACCGCAATTCCGGGTAAAAGCGAAGCTTGGCTTATGGTTAAATTTGAAGATAAGGCAGATATGTATTTTAAAGGAAGCAACGAGCCTTGTGCTATGTTTGAAATTGCTGTTTTCGGTTCAGCGAGCAAAGATGCTTATGAAAATTTAACAAAACGCATTTGTAAAACAAGCGAAAAATATCTCGGTGTACCGTCAAACAGAACATATGTAAAATACAATGAAATTGATAAATGGGGTTATGACAATTTCAATTTCTAATGAATAAAATAATAAGGACTACCGTAGCTACTCGGTAGTCCTTTATTTTATCTGCCCGTTTGCATTAAAAGGAGTTTAAGATGAGCTAAAGCTCAAGGTTTTTGGGTTTATTTGGGTAAAACACGCAAACAAGCAGGATAAAGCTATTAAATTATTTTACAAACTGTTTTGCATCATTTTCAGACATACATTTGGTTAAATAAATTCCGTTTTTGAATTTAAAAAGAACCAAATAATCATTTTCATCACACTTTGAATAGATGGATGAAGTATTAAACAATTTGCTAATCTTTGATTTATCGGTAATCTTTTTGCCGCTGTATGTATTCAAAACATTTTTTTCATTTAGTTCGGTAGCGAAATAATCATAATAGAACTTCGCATTTGTAATATCACTTTTATAAAACGACAGTGCGCTGAAAGATGAATCCGCATAAATCTTATTTTTAATAGGCGTAACGGTTGCATAAGATATTTCGCCGGTTTGTGAAGTATCACTAAATGCCGACATCTTCTTAATTGATTTAATATAGTTAATTGTATTAACCATATTATCCCAAATATAATAGCTTGCGTCGGTTGCAAGCGTATCGCTATCATAACCGCTAACATTTGCATCATACTTAAAGTTGATCGCACCCAAAGGTGCTTTTGATGAAGTCAAAAGCTTTTTATAACCGATTTCTTCAATATCTTTTAAAATTGCATCACGAAGTTCAGGTGTGTTTTCAATTTGTGTTTTGGTAAATGCATCATTGGCTACAATATATGCTTCGCCATTGGTTAAAGTAGCTTTTGCATTTTCTTCACCCGAGAACTTGCTGAAATAATATTCGTTATAAGCTCCTTTTTCGGTGTAATTACCGCTTGAAGTTTCATTTGCCCTTTTTGATGACATTAAAAATTCAAGTTCATCTTTATATTCCTTACTGTCAGTCAAATCAAGGATTTGAAGCATAACATTTGAATTTGTATTATCATAATTTCTGATTACGGTTTTATTATTTTTAAGATGATATGTAACCGTAACATAAAAAGTTGAATTGTCATTATTATTCAATTCGTTTTCGTATGAATATTTTTGAATTTTTGCAATTTTTTCTATTGATTCTTTAGTATTGAATTTGCCCAAACTAATGGTTTCATCTTGATATTCAAGATTAACCTTACCGTCAGCCCCGAAATAGCCAAGTTCAAATTGATCGTTTGACATAACACCCGACGCATCAAGATATGGGGCTGTAATTGTGGCATAATCAACCTTTTTATAATCAGGTGAATAAGTTGAATATCCAAGCCCGCCGTTAATGCATATCACACAAGCAACTATAACCACGAAGCTTGATACAATACAAGGCAATATTTGCCCGAAAGAGTGTTTAATCTTTCTGCGTGAAATTGATAAGAAAATCAAGTAAACAAGCGCACCGAGTATTAAGCTGACAAGTATATTAAGTAATTGTGACGCTTCAACAAGCACTCCCATTAAAAATGTAGCGGCAAAAACAGAAACTTCAAGTGCCACAAACACCGTTGCAAACTTGCTTGATGAATGAATAGCTGTATTTTCAAGTTTACGATTATCAAGCAATTTTTTAGCAATGAAAACAAACAAAGCTGAAAATATAAGCCAAACTATTATCGGCAAAACATATTCGCTTCCTGCTTTTTCATAGCCGACATTGCCATAATATGCTGAAAATACAGTATCAATTCCCGATTCACTGCCCAATGTTCTTAAACAAGCCGAATACATATTTTGCCTAATGCCGCTATTACCCAAAGCTTTGCCGAAAATAAGCGGATTAAAAAGTGAAAGCTTTGATAACAAATTTGCATTACCTTCTAAATTATCATAACCAACGCTTAAAAAATATGTTGTTTCCGCATAACCGCGCAAAAACCTTTGCGCAATAAAAGATACAGATAAAAAATATACACTCGGCGCCCAAATAATTCCTGCGCCGAAAAACAAACTTTCAGACACTGTGTAGCAAAGCATCATTGAAATACTCATCAGCGAAAAGCCTACAAACATATAAGTGAAATGCTCTAAAAACAGGAGTGAGCCCTGATAAAGCATATAATCTGCATGGCCGAGAATACTGATATTCGTTACAATATCAATAATAATCGGAATAAGCGTACTTAAAGCCATCAAAATTATTGAAGCCAAAGTTCTGTTTTTAAAATAAGTTTTTCTGTCAACACTTGTTGAAAAGAAAAAGTTTACACTGCTTTTCCTCATAATCGGAAGAAATGCCCAAAATGCAAATAATACGCCCACAATCAATGTCAAAACTCCGATTACAGCCGGGTTCAACCCCTGATTACCAAAAAGAACACATGCAAGTTCTTTTCTTATTTGCTCAACATCAAGGTCACCCCTCTTGCTGTTACCTATTGATAAAAAAGTAAGTGCAGGTAAAAACACGAAATAAAATACTGCAAGTAAAAATGAAATTACGCAAGGCGGTATCAAGCGAATAAAAGAACGCTTAAAATCATAAAGTGCCGCATGCTTATTAGCTGAAAATCTTGGAGATGTCATAATCTTTATCCTCCATTTCATTTAAAAATACCTCTTCAAGCGAAAGAGTAACACTATCCATATGTATCGGGCGAAGAGAAGCTAACGCACCGTCATCATAACTGCTTGGAACAATAATTGTAGCAAGCTTATTATCAATACTGATACCTTTATTTTCAATACCGTTGAATATTGAAGCGTCAATATCCCTGTCAAAAATCAAGCGGTATTTTACATATGCATTGCTTGCATCATCAACACAAACATTCATAGCAAGTTTTTTACCGTTAATAAGCGCAACATGGTCACACAAATCCGATATTTCCTGCAAGTTGTGACTGCTCATAATTATTGAACAACCGGTTTCTGCCATATATTCTATAAAAATTTTTCTGCAAAGGTTTCTTTTTTGTGGGTCAATTCCGTCAAACACTTCATCAAGGAGCATATATTTAGGCATTGTTGACATAGCTAAAATAACTTCTGCCTGCCTTTGCATTCCTTTTGAAAAAGAGCCTATATTTTTCTTCGAATCAAGCCCCATAGCTTCAGTCATATTTTTAAAAACTTTATCGTTAAAATTCGGATAATAGCCTTTATAAAACTTTGCCATTCTTTCAAGGCTTGCACCTTTTAAAAAGTATACTTCATCGGGAACATAAATAAGCTTTGAGCGAACTTCACCGTTATCATAAATATTTTCACCGTCAAACAGCACTTCGCCGCTTTCAGGTTTAAATATACCCGACGCTGTTTTTAAAAGTGTTGTTTTGCCTGCCCCGTTATAACCGACAAGCCCGTAAATTGATGATTTTTCAACATTAAAGCTTATATCTTCAATTGCTGTAAAATTGCCGTATTTTTTAGTTATATTTTTAATTTCAATCATTACTGTTATCCTCCGAATATATATCATCAATCAGGGAGACAACCTCGTCCTTGCTTACACCTTTTGCTTTGCAGGAAGACAGTATGCTCTTTGCATCTTCAAGTGCAGATGATTTAACTTTTTTATTGCCAATCGGGTTTTCGCTTACAAATACACCCCTGCCCTGAGCAGAAAATGTTATTCCGTCATGCTCAAGTTCAAAAAATGCACGCTTAATTGTATTAACATTTATATTTAACTCGTTTGACAAATTTCTGATAGACGGAAGCTTGTCGCCCGGTTTAAACACGCCCGTGTTTATCAGCATAATAACTTGCTCTTTAATTTGCTCATAAATCGGGACTCTGGAATGATAATCAATAAAAAGCACGCGTATTCCTCCTTTTCAAGTATTTTATGTACGCAACTGTGATATCTTTGCTATCACAGTTAGAATATAACACGCAAAAGCCGACTTGTCAATATCTTTTTACAAAAAAAATAAGAGTAACGCAAATTTTAATGCGTTACTCTTGCAATATTATTTAATAGCCTAAATTTTCGTTTACAATAATAAGCTTTATTCTGTCTTTATGGCGTTGTTTGGCAGATACAACATAATTACAGCAAATTCTTGTGTTTCCGCCACAGCCGTCACACATAAAAGGATTTTCCTTTGAAATCGATATACACTTGCCTGTTTTATTACAAGGAGTTGCAATACCCAATCTTTTGGTATTCATAGGGGCGCAAATAGTTTTAACTCGCAAAATTGCTTCATCTAAATTTTCAACAATTTTGTTTACACCCACTATCATAATAACCTGCCTCGGCCCATAAACAATGCAAGCAACCCTGTTTGAATTACCGTCAACATTATAAAGTTCTCCGTTTTCGGTAACTGCATTTGATGAAGTAAAGAAAGTATCACAGCCAAAAGTTTTGATATATGCATTTCTAAGCTGTTCACCTTCTAAACCGGAGCGGTCAATAAAATCATAATCTCCGTTTTGCATAAGTGCTTTAACCCCTGTTTCATCAAGCGTAACAGAACCGCCGCAAGATACGCTTTCGCCCTTGTTAATTAAAGTTTTAACAAGCGGTACCACATCTTCCTTTTTTTCAACAAAATAAGGCTTAATACCGTTTTTATCAAGATTTTGCATTGTCTTTTTAATGTCCATAACAGATTACTCCTTTTCTATTAAACCGTAATTTATTTTAGTCATAATGATTCTCGTAACGCTGTCTTCAATTTGTGAAAGTTCAATTCTTCCGTCGTTAACAGCCTTAACTATTGCACGAAGCTGAACACCTACATCTGTTGCACAAAGCATATCATTGCCTGCCATAACAGCCCTGACTGCCACCTCGCCTTTGTCACCGCCTACATAATCGCGAACACCGCTCATACCAAGCCCGTCGCAAAGAATTATACCGTCATAATTCATATCATTTCTAATATAATTATGAAGCTTTTTTGAAAGTGATGCCGGAACGCCCTTATCAAAATCATCAATAACATTATGAGAAACCATTAAAAACGGAACACCGGCATCTATACCTGCTTTAAAAGGCTTCAAATCTCTTTCTTCAAAGCTTTCCCAACTTCTTTTATCAACACTCATTCCCGTATGGGTGTTGCTATTATTGCCATAACCCGGAAAATGCTTTACACAGCTTAAAAGATTATTTTCTTTCATAGTGCCGACTGTTTTTGAAACATATTCGCTGACACTGTCTGCATCCGTTGAAAAAGCGCGAGAATAAATATAATCGCTTCTTGAATAAGGAACATCGGCAACAGGTGCTAAAACAGTATTTATTCCCAAATCAAGCATAAATTCGCTTTTATCTTTAGCGTCAGCTTCAACTGCCTGCCAACCGCCTTTTTGATAATTTGTAATACCTGCGTGAAAAGGTTCGCTCCTGTACTGGCTGAACTGCGACACACGGTTCACACCGCCGCCCTCTTCATCAACAGCCATAAACGCAGGAATTTTTGAAGCTTTTTGATATTCTTCAATTTCAGAGCGAGTGTTTGCAGGTGTTGAATTTTGGAAATTACGCGAAAACAAAATATATCCGCCAAATTGCCACCTTGCCATTTTTTTGAGCGGTTCTTCCTTTGGAATATAGTATAAAAGCATTTGGCCTACCTTTTCATATAAGGTCATATTTTCAACCATTTTCCTCGCCTGCGCTTCCACAGGGTTTGAATATGTTTTTTCTCCACTTTCGGTGGCCTGATTTTCAATATTTTGTGTGGTATTTGCAGGTGTTTCCTGCTTTGAATTATTAACAAGTAAAACATCAAATGATATTACGCATATTAAAACAATTGCCAATACCGAAATTATAATTTTAACTGATTTTTTCATTATTCATCCCAGTACTTTCTGTCAAGTGTACGAAATTGAAGTGCTTCGGCAATATGTTCAAGCTTTATTTCCTTGCTTTCAGCCAAATCAGCAATCGTTCTTGCAAGGCGAAGTATTTTATCATAAGCACGCGCGCTCATTGCAAATGAATCAAAACTTTCGTGCAAAAGATTGTCTGCTTCCTCACTTAAAACACAACACTCTTTTGTAATTTTCGGAGTCATTTTTGCGTTGCAGGTAATATCTGTACCCTCAAATCTTTTTCGCTGTATATCCCTTGCTTTATCAACTCGTTTTTTAATATCTCGGCTCTTTTCGCTCTCGCTGTTATTTGAAAGTTCATCATATTCAACAGGCGAAACCTCAACATGAATATCAATTCTGTCAAGAAGCGGGCCGGATACTTTATCCTTATATCTTTTTTTAGCCGCATCCGAACAGGTGCACGGTTTTGACGGATGGCCGAAATATCCACAAGGGCAGGGATTCATAGCGGCAACAAGCATTATGCTTGAAGGATATGTAAAAGTTCCTGCTGTTCTTGACACGGTAACAACACCGTCTTCAAGCGGCTGGCGCAATGATTCCTTTGCTCTTCTATCAAATTCGGGAAATTCATCCATAAACATTACGCCATTATGAGCAAGGCTTATTTCACCCGGCTTTGGGTTAGCACCGCCGCCGGTAAGTGCTTGGGCAGATACCGTATGGTGCGGTGAACGAAAAGGCCTTTTTGTAACAAGTGATTTGCCCTTTGGTATTTTGCCGGCAATTGAATACACTTTTGATGTTTCAAGCTTTTCTTCAAAAGTCATATCAGGCAAAATTGTAGGCAATCTTTTTGCAAGCATTGATTTACCCGAACCCGGAGGCCCGATTAGCAGGCAATTATGCCCGCCTGCCGCAGCAATTTCAAGTGCTCTTTTTGCTTGGTCCTGCCCTTTAACATCACTGAAATCAATATTATATTCGTACTTAACTTCCTCATCAAAATTATACTTAACTGCTTTAATAGGCTTTTCATTTTTGATATGCAGCAGCACATCTTTAATATGTGATGCAGGGTAAACTTCAACCCCGTCAACCACACTGCCCTCATATGCATTTTCTTCAGGAACGAATACTTTTTTTATCCCCTGCTCTTTAGCACTCATAATCATCGGCAAAATGCCCCTTGCACTCCTGATTTCACCGTCAAGCGCAAGTTCGCCTATAAATGCATAATCATCAACATTTTCTTTTATTTGCCCGCTTGATTTAAGTATTGCAATTAAAACAGGCAAGTCATATAACGCGCCTTCTTTTTTTATATCGGCAGGTGCAATATTTACGGTAATTCTTGAAAGCGGAAATTCCAACTTGCAGTTTTTAATAGTTGACCTTACTCTTTCTCTGCTTTCTTTAACTACCGTATCAGGCAAGCCCACTACATCAAATCTCGGAAGTCCGGAGCTAATATCACATTCAACAGTAACAGCAAATGCTTCCATACCCGAAATGCCAAGACTTTTAACTTTTGAATACATTTTTCATCACCGAGATAATTATAACATTTAATAAGAATATTGACAATATATTTTATAAAGGTTAAAATATAATTATAATAATATTTAAGGGTGTGTTTTTATGAACAACATTAACGAGCTTTATAACCTTTGGCTTGAAAAAGCCACAGCTGACCCGGATTTAAAAAAAGAACTTCTTGGTGTAAAGGGTAATGACGATGAAATTTTAGACAGATTTTACCGCAGCCTTGAATTCGGTACAGCAGGGCTTAGGGGCGTAATCGGTGCAGGAACTAACAGAATGAACTATTACACCGTCGGCAGAGCAACACAAGGCCTTGCCGATTTCCTTAACAAGCATTTTGAAAACCCGTCAATCGCAATCGGCTATGATTCAAGAATCAAATCGGAATACTTTTCTGTTGAAGCAGCTAAAACTCTTGCTGCAAACGGTATCAAAGTTTATCTTTATGAAGAACTTGAGCCTACACCTTGCCTTTCATTCGCAATCAGGCATTTTAAAACATCAAGCGGTATTATTCTCACCGCTTCGCACAACCCTGCAAAATATAACGGATACAAATGCTATAATGAAAACGGATATCAAATGACAGACGAGGAAGCTAGCGAAACATACGATTTCATTCAAAAGGTCGATTACTTCACCGGAATCAAAACAATGGATTTTGATGAGGCAAAAGAAAAAGGCCTTATTGAATATATGGGGCAAGATGTTATTGACTTATTCCTTGATGAAGTTATCAAGCAATGCGTTAATATGGGCATATGTGAAAAAGCAAACTTAAATATAATTTACACACCGCTTAACGGTACGGGCAACAAGCCGGTCAGAAAAATTCTTGACAGAATAGGTGTTAAAAACATTCACATTGTTCCCGAGCAGGAAAATCCTGACGGTAACTTTCCAACCTGCCCATTTCCTAATCCTGAAATCAAGCAGGCATTTGAATGTGCATTAAAACTTGCTGAAAATGTTAAGCCTGATTTACTTCTTGCAACTGACCCTGACTGTGACAGAGTCGGCATTGCAGTAAATAATGGTAACGGTGAATTTCAGCTTATGACGGGTAATGAAGTAGGCGCAATGCTTCTTAATTATCTTTTATCACAGAAAAAGGAGCAAGGCACACTCAGTAAAAACTCAATTGCCGTTAAATCTTTTGTATCAACCGACCTTGCAGAAGTTATTGCAAAGAAATATAACTGCACATTTAAAAATCTTCTCACCGGCTTCAAGTATATAGGCGAGCTTATCACCCAGCTTGAAAGCGAGGGCAGAAGCGAAGATTTTGTTATGGGATTTGAAGAATCATACGGTTACCTTGCAGGCACACACGCAAGGGATAAAGACGCAGTTGTTGCATCAATGCTCATTTGCGAAATGGCAGCTTATTATAAGGCACAGGGCAAAACCCTTATTGATGTAATGAACGGGCTTTATGATGAATTCGGATATTATTGCAACACCGTACAAAGCTACACATTTGAAGGTGCGTCGGGTATGGAAAAAATGGCTGCAATTATGGACGGTTTAAGAGTTAACAAGCCATCATCCTTTGCAGGTTATGAAGTGACAAAAATTGATGATTACAAAACTTCAAAATCCACCGATGTTAAAACAGGCGAAGAAAGTGAAATCACACTTCCGAAATCAAATGTACTTGCTTACACTCTTACAGACGGTAACAAAGTAATCGTGCGTCCGTCAGGTACAGAGCCAAAAATTAAAGCATATATTACAGCAGTCGGCACAAGCGAGGAAAATGCAAAGCAAATTGCACAAAAATTACTTAAAGATGCCGATGAACTAATGAAATAAGGAGATATAAACAATGCAACAAAAATGGGTTAAAGTAACCGCCATTATTTTAGCGGCTCTTATGGCTGTCAGCGGCCTTGGCGTAGGCCTCGTAGCATTTATAAAATAACAAGAAAAAATAACCACCGGTCAACCGGTGGTCTCCCCTACGAAATTTGTTTCATTTTCAGATAAACAAATAACTCTAGGAATAAAATGCAAAACACTTTTATAAAGGAGACTGTCATTTTATGTACGAAAAAATGAATAAGCTTGTAAGAGATAATATACCTAACATAATAGAGCAAAAAGGAGATAAACCGGATTTTGTGATTCTTGATTCCTACGATTACTATAATGAATTAAAGAAAAAGCTTTCGGAAGAATTAACTGAATTTAATGAATCCGATGATATCTTGGAATTATGCGACCTTGTTGAGGTAATAAGTGCTATTTTAGATTACAGAAACATTAACGGCAAAGAATTTGAAGAAATGCGTTCTAAGAAAAACAAAACCAACGGCAAGTTTAAGGACAAAATATTTCTTAACGGTGTTCATCGAATGTCATAACTATATTTCGCTGAAAATGATAATAAAAGTGACATTTTCTTTAACAGTATTGACGAGGTTATGAATCACGAAATAAACGGCAACAAATCAATTGACATTTGCACTGAAATATAGGTTCTTGACAGACCGAGTGCATAAACGCTGGTAGACTTTGAGAAAGTGAGATAAATTTTGTATTTTGCGAGTGAGAGCTGTACGATGGTACTGCCCCCGAGCAAAAGACGAAAAGCGCCAAAAATAGCTTGGACTCGTTGTCCAAGCTATTTTTCAATCCCTCCGAGTGCAACAAGTTGCACCCACCTCCCTTTCCAAGGGAGGCAAAAAGGTTATTTTATTTTTTTCGGCGCGCTTTAGCCGCTTTATCAATAGTCTAAAACCACAATGTACATCAGTACATTGTGGTTTTTTTATTCATTATTCTTTGCTTTTTCTGCTTTGCCCTCTGGTGTATCCCTATAATACTGTGTGAATGGGTGGAAGCGTTCCTGCTCCTCCCAAATTTCCTTTGCTTTAGGCGCCCAATTTTGAGCATAGAGGTCACACTTTGCGCAAAGTTCATCTGCACTTTCGCTTTGAATAAGGTCTGTTGATTTAGCACCCGTTTTTTTAACAAGCTTTCTGAGTGCCTGCGGATTTTCAAGCATTGGGCAAGGGCGAAGCATATTATCATTAAACGGCTGGCCCTTATAATATTCGTGGAAAAGAGGAGATTTCAAACATTCAATAACACTCTTTTCCCTGATATTTGAATCACTGTAATGAATAAATACGCAAGGTTCAACATCGCCCTCGCTGTTAACATGAAAATAGTTACGCCCGCCGGCAATACAGCCACCTACAAATTCACCGTCGTTTTGGAAATCAACGGTAAAAATAGGCTTACCGGTTTTACTGTTTCGGTTTTTACGAATAGTGCGGTAAACATGCTCCCTTTGTTCAGGGGATAAAAGAAGCTCTGTATCCGCATCTGCACCTACCGGCATATAGTGAAAATACCAAGCGTATTTAGCACCGTTTTCAATCATAAAATCATAAAATTCATCACTTGTTACGCTTGCATAATTTTTGGAAGTGTAGCAAATAGATGTACCGAAAAGGCATTTGTGCTTTTTAAGAAGTTTCATTGCAGCAAGAGTTTTTTGGTAAACACCTTCACCTCGCCTGCTGTCATTAACAGCTTCGTCACCCTCAATTGAAAGTGCAAGTGCAAAGTTACCGCACTTTTTCATATCTTCGCAAAATGCGTCATCAACAAGCGTACCGTTAGTAAACGCAAGGAATATGCAATCCTTATTTTCCCTTGCAAGAGTTAAAATATCCTTTTTACGAATAAGAGGTTCGCCGCCCGTAAACATATAAAAATGAGTACCGAGTGCCTTGCTTTCACGCACAACTTTGCGCATTTCATCAAGAGTTAAGTTTGAATTATGGCCGTATTCAGCCGCCCAACAGCCTTTGCACCTTAAATTGCAGGCAGAAGTAGGGTCCATTAGAATAACCCAAGGAATATTGCAATGCTCTTCTTCACGCTTTTTGCGAAGTGTTTTAGTACCGTTAAGCCCCAAATCAATTGCAAAAGTAAGAACTGCCGACCTGAAAAAATCAGGGTCAATATCATTAAGCCCGTTAAACAAATATTTATGCCAAACATTAGTTTCGTCACTTATGATTTCAATAGGCTTGGTAAATGTACTTTCAGGGTACATTTTACCTGCAACTGCTTTACCTAACTTGACAAGTTTGAGCATATTTTTTTGAGGGTTTTTATAAACATATTTAAGTAGCTTATTTCCTACAAAATAAAGCGCCTTATCCTTAATGTTTGCCATATTTTACCTCTCTTACATAACTTCAGGAGTAGTTATTTTAAGCATAGTTAAAATGTTATAAATTGTATTTTTTACAGCAGAGCAAAGGTAAAGCCTTGCCTGCATAAGAGGTTCATTATCATCAAGCATTACTCTTTGTGCATTATAAAATTTATGGAAAAGAGTAGCAAGCTCAATAACATAATGTGTAATTTTAGCCGGGTCATATGCTTTTGCCGAAGCAACGATTTCATCGGTAAGAGCTGAAAGATGACGAATAAGGTCTTTTTCCTCTTTAGAATTAAGAAGTGCAAGTTCATCATCATTAGGAGTTCTGAGCTGAACACCCTGCTCCTGCGCTTTTTTAATGATTGAGCAAATTCTTGCGTGCGCATATTGAACATAATATACAGGATTTTCACTTGACTGCTTTGCCGCAAGTTCCAAATCAAAATCAAAATGAGAATTAGGCTCTCTTAAATTAAAGAAAAATCTTGCCGCGTCAAGCGGAACTTCATCAATAAGGGTATTAAGTGTAATTGCCTTGCCTGAACGCTTTGAAAGTTTAATGGTTTCACCGTCTCTTACAAGCCTTACCATTTGCATAATAACGCAATCAAGCCTTGATGCATCAAGGCCGAGAGCAGTTAAAGCCGCCTTCATCCTCGGTACATAACCGTGGTGGTCAGCCCCCAAAACATCAATAGCCTTATCATATCCGCGAGTAACAAGCTTGTTATAATGATAAGCAATATCAGGCACAATGTAAGTAGGAAGCCCGTTAGCCCTTACAAGCACTATATCTTTATCATTGCCATATTCACTTGCCTTAAACCATAATGCACCGTCTTGCTCATAAGTAACACCCTTTTCTTTAAGTGCGTCAATAACTTTTTGAACCGAACCGTCATTATGAAGCGTTGATTCCCTAAACCATTTATCATAAGTAATTCTGTATCTGCCAAGGTCTTTTTCAAGCCCGGCGATATTTTTAGGCAACGCATAATCCACAAGTACTTTTCGGCGTTCGCTCGACTGCGCATTAACATATTTATCGCCATATTCGGCAATGAAATTTTCTGCGTGGTCAACTATATCTTGGCCGTGATATGCATCTTCAGGAAGTTCAATCGAGGAATCAAAATGCTGAAGATACCTAACTTCAAGTGAAGTTGCAAATTTTTCTATCTGATTACCTGCGTCATTAACATAAAATTCACGGTTAACACTGTATCCTGCCCAATCAAGCACACTTGCAAGGCAGTCACCTATTGCGCCACCGCGTGCATTGCCGATATGCATAGGCCCCGTCGGATTTGCGGATACAAATTCAACAAGGATTTTTTTGCCCTTGCCATAATCGCTTTTACCATAGTTTTCACCGCAGGCAAATACATCTTTAAGTACATCCGAATAAAACTTTTGGGATAAAAAGAAATTCATAAATCCCGGGCCTGCAATTTCAACTTTTTCAAAAACAGTACCGCCAAGTTCCAAATATTTTTCAATAGCTTCGGCAATCATTTTCGGTGCTTTTTTAAATGCACGCGCGCCTGCCATTGCAACATTTGTTGAATAATCGCCGTTATCTTTATTAGCCGGCTTTTCGATGTTAAACTGAGGAATTTCAGCTTGAGGCAAATCACCGCTTGCCATTGCTTTGTTAACTGCATTTTCAATAATTATTTTTAATTCATTTTCGGTCTGTTTAACTAATTTTGACATCTTTATACTCCTGTTATTTAGGTTGCTTCTTCTTTTTATAACTAAGCTTTACACGATTTTTTGAAGCCAAAGCCCCGTTAATATCTATATCATAACCAAAGGTGAATTTGCCGCCGTTTTCATCAAATTCATGCTCAATGGAATGGCCGCAAATGCCCATAAGAATTTCACCGTAAGCAGTACCGTAATGGCAAAGATTTCTTTGTGAACGCTCAATTACAAGCCTTGATACCACTGCGCCTTCACGAGTCATTTCAACCGAACTTTCATCTTTTAAAACAACTACGCTTACATTGATAGGCTCCTCGCCGGCATCCTGCTCTTCTTTATATTTTATAACATATTTTTCTTCAAGCTCTTCAAATGTGCCGACTGTTTTAAATTCGGTTTTATCAAACTGATTATCAATATTTTGCGAACCTATGATTTCAATAAGTACCTTTTCCATAATCAGAATTTACCGCCACGAGAAAGCGCACATCCGATAAGCCTGTCAATAAGCTCCTTATACGGTACGCCTGCTGCTTCAAAAAGTTTTGGATACATACTGATAGGTGTTTGCCCCGGAATAGTATTTATTTCATTAAGCAAAACCGCACCGTCGCTCTTTCTTACAAAAAAGTCAACTCGTGACATTCCCTCACAGCCGAGTGCCTTATATGCCTTTACAGCCTGCACCCTGACTTCGTTTCGCTTTTCTTCAGGAATATCGGCAGGAATACAAAGTTCGCTTTGCGGATTATTATACTTTGCGTCAAAATCATAAAAATCTGCCGCAGCTTTAATTTCACCCACTTCGGCAGGGATAGGCTCATCATTGCCCAAAACCGCACACTCAACTTCATGCCCGTCTATAAATTCTTCAAGCACAGCTTTTTTATCTTCCTTAAATGCAACAGCCATAGCTTCAATAAGCTCATTTACATTATGCGCCTTTGTAATTCCGACAGAAGAGCCGGCATTTGCAGGCTTAACAAAAATAGGAAAACCAAGCTTATTAACTGCATATTCAATACATTGTTGCCTATCTTTATTAAAAGTATACTGGGTGAAAGCGCACCATTTTGCCTGCGGAATATCAAAAGCGTCTGCCACAGCGTTTGCAACAGCCTTATCCATACACACGCCTGATGATGTAGCGTCACAGCCTACATACGGAATTTGAGCAAGCTGCAAAAGGCCCTGAATAGTTCCGTCTTCACCGTTTTTACCGTGAAGAACAGGGAATACGCAATCAAGCTTGATAACTTCGCCCTTTGCGGTAACTATGCCACCGACTGAAGTATCAGGTGATATGTATGCCGGAATAAGACTTTTAGATTCGGTCCATCTGTCATTAGGTAAAAGTGAAATATCATCATTAAAAATATACCATCTGCCGTCTTTTGTTATGCCGAGAAGAATTACATTATATTTATTATAATCAATATTTGAAATAATGCCCTTAGCTGAAATGCAGCTAATATCATGTTCAGATGAAACACCGCCGAAAATTACTGCAAGTGTTAACTTTTTATTTTCATTACTCATTTTAAGTCACCTACGCATATATATATTCATAATATTTTAGCACAATCACAAGTAATAATCAATAATGTATTATATACAAATACTTATAATTATAATAAAGATTTTTATAATTATAATATATTTACAGTTTATATATAAAAAATATAGTGACAACCGGCCTTTTTAATGTTATAATAAGCTAATTAAAAACTTTGATTTAATATTATTTTTGGAGCAGATAAAGATATGGAAATTAGTGAAGTTTTCAAAATTGCTGAAAAACAGCTTAATCAAACAAATACCGAACTTGAATTTAAAAAAGTTAACGAAGATGAAAAGAGCATTACTTTTGCCGGCGAAAAAGGGGCTTACAGAATTGCTTATGATATGCAGGCAAGCACAATGGCATTTGAATGCTGCTATGATTACGAGGCAGACGAGCCGAAGTTTGAAACAATTTCACGCTCGCTTTACGATGCCGAAACTTATAATGAAAAAGATGCAAAAAGTCTCGGCAATGAAATCAACGATGAAATATCAGGCATTTTCAAGGCAAGAAAACAAGTAAATCTTGATAAGGTCAAGATGCCGAAAGCTGTATCAAGAACCAAGGCTAAAAACGGAATCATCAGCTACGATTGCGACTCACTTGCAAACCGTTTCGGCACACTCTATCCTGAATATAAGGATGAAATCAAGAAAAACATTGTTGCTTACGGCGAATTTTTACCTGAAACATTTTTTACAGAAATCGGAACTGCAAAGGTGCTTGATGTAATCAAAAACGGAAACACAGCAGAGCAGAAAAAGCTTTTCAAAATGCTTAACGAAGTTTACGAAGACGGCACAAACGAAGTGCAGGATGTTATCGGCGTAACAATTTTGGGAGCAATGCAAAATGACAAGGATATGATGGCAGTTGCAGATAAATATATGTCAGAATATATGTCAGGCCCTGTTCACGAAATCAACAAGCTCACTGCCAAGAATAACAGCAAACTTATGAAAAAGCTTAAAAACCCACCTGCATACAAACCTAAAAAGAAGAAAAATAACTTTATGCAAAATGCTCTTCAGGCGCAGGATATGAACAGATAACAGGCTTAATATGACAAAAAATGAAAAAAGATTAGTTTTAAACGGGATTTTTCTTCCCGTAGTTCTTGCAATAATACTTTCCGTTTTATTTGTGGGAAGTGTTGATATACTTGAATCAAACAACTCTTTTATAAACGCAAGCGTTCAAAGTGATGAAATCAAAAAAGTCACTTCACTTGATATTAAAGAGGAAAACGGAATTATTGCAAAATCATCTTTTCAAAAGCTTGAGGCTAATTCAATAATCGGCAATGTGAATTTTGAAGATAAAAGCCTGCCGCTTATTTATAATGCAAGTGCAGTAAACGCAAATGATAAATTCAACATTGATTTAAACAGCACTTTGCCGGGCGAAATAGGGCCTTGCTTTGCGCAAGTTTATAAAAACAACAGTTCTAAAATCAAGCTTGCTTCAAAAGGTGATTTAATAAATATTGACACCTTTTATTCATCATACGAATATGAAGTAATAAAAACACTTACGGTTAAAAACGATTACGAGCTGAAAAAAGTCGGCGCCGGGCTTTCAAGGGCGTTGGTACTTTATACCGATAACAGCGTAGGCGCAGGAATATCAAATGAATATTATGTTTGTGTTGCAGTTATGAAAACCGGCACAAAAGTAAACGCATAGGAGGGCATATGACACTTTCAAAATCGCGAAAAGCTATGTGCTTTATCCTAACAATGCTTTTTTCTATCGGCTCTATTTTATTTTTCGGCACGCTTATTGCCAAATCCACCGTTTTAAACGAGGGGTATATGAACCGTATTTTTGAATACAGCAATGTAAATGAGCAGTGCGAAAAGGCGTTTGAAGACAGGGTTGCCGTACTGGAAGCGCAAAGCACAATTCCGGCAAGAGTGTTTTACACCGTGTTTAAAACAAACGACACTGCCGCATCAAATGTAATAGGCAAATTATATTCAAGCCAAAATCCTACATTGTACTCAAAAAATCAAATTAAGCAGTTTGAATCGCTTTGCAAAGAGTATCTTGAGGGAAACAATATGCAATATGACAGCGAACTTATACACAACACTGCCATAAAAGCTACCGAAGCATATAACGATTGCTTTGGTTTTAACAATGCCGATACTCTTGTAAGCTACATCGGCACATTAAACAGTAATTCTTCCCGCCTTATATCAATAGGAATGTTGCTTATGGCTGTGCCTATTATTATGCTTCTTGTTTTATACAGGCGTTCACGCGAAATAATGTTTAACATTTTTGCTTCGCTCACCACTTCAGGTATGATATTTACGGTATCTTCTGTTTTGTGCCTGATATTTAAAACAGCACAGAGGCTTGATATATCACCGCAGGTATATTCGCAGGCTTTCGGCAATGCGGTAAAAGGCTCCTGCTTTATCAGTATTATATTCGGCCTTTTACTTACGGGTATATCAATTTTCGTAAATGTAAAAATAACAAAATCACTTGATTCAAAAAAGTAATAACAAACACGCTGGTAGACTTTGAGAAAGTGAGATAAATTTCGTATTTTGCGAGTGGGAGCTGTTTTATTCTTACTTGCTACGAAACAGTACACCGTACTGTTTCTGCCAAATTCATAAATGAATTTGGAGCCTCGTGTCTCTTGTGCTTCGCACAATTCACTCCCCCGAGCAAAAGACGAAAAGCGCCAAAAAAAGCTTGGACTCGATGTCCAAGCTTTTTTTCAATCCCTCCGAGTGCAACAAGTTGCACCCACCGTCTCACCTGTCGGTTCGGTCGGTGCTTCTGCACCCTTTCGACTAGGCGCGCTTTAGCCACTTTATCAACAGTCTAAAACCGGTAAGCTTAATGCTTACCGGTTTATTTTACGCTTACATATATAATAGTTTTAAATAATATATTATATATTATAATATATAATATAGAAATATGAGGAAAACAAACGGTATTCAGGCTATTTATCGAACAAATATACTGTTTTTGGGCTTGAAATGATTGTTGTTTTATCTAACTGTTAGGCTGTCGTACAATATCTATATAATGGGTAGTGTTTTTAATTTTTAGACTTTTTATACAATATATTGAGTTATTAAAAATCGGTAAAATAAAATGTTACAAATTGTAAGAATTTAAAGTGGCATTTCTAACGATTTTACAAAAATATACTTTTTCACGCTAAATCGCTAAAGAATATAACCACAAGATATAGTGTAACCGTTTTGTAACCATACCACAATGTTAAAAACGTTTGTGCATATTATACAAAATCTTATCTTCGGAAATATTGACACATTATGCATTTGTCACTATAATGGCAATCGCTCGAGGAAATAATAACGGTGAAGCAGAAAAAACAACTCTGCTCGATATGAAATTTTTGTAGCTACATTCGTATCGGTATTAGGAACAATGTTTCAAAGCGAAACCCTAATATTTCTATCACAAAAGGAGATTAAGATGACTAACCAATCAACAACCGGCGACATACGCGGCGTAAGCCACAAAGTCGTAACGGCAGTAATTGCATTTGTGTTAGCAATAATTATTTTTGCATCAACTGCATTTGCACAGATGGTATCAAACTACACTGTTGAAATTAAAGTTGATAACAACACTTATACAATTACAACAAACGAAACGGAACCTATCGAAATCCTGTCGCAAGCAAATGTTACATTGAAGGATACAGACAAACTCGATATAAGCTCTTTTAACGCAGGTAAGGGCGGAGTTATTAAAGTTGACAGACTTAACAACATAAATGTTGAATTCAATGGAGTAACAAACACATACAGCGTATACGGTGACACAGTTAAGGAAGCACTTGACGAAATCGGATTTAACACCGAAAATGTTACTCTTAGCTGCTCACTTAATGATATTGTTACAGACGGTATGGAAATTAAGTATATATCATCTAAAACAACCACACTTAAGGTTGACGGTGAAACATACAAAGTACCGGTTGTAGACGGAACTGTATCGACACTTCTTGATGTAGCAAATGTTACACTTGACGGTGATGATTACACTACCCCATCTGTAAATAAGCAGATTACAAAAAAAACCAAGGTAACTGTTAACCGTGTAACATACAAGGAAGTTACCAAAAAAGAAAGCGTTAAATACGGTACCATTGAAAAAGAAAATGATGATGTTTACGAAGGCATTGAAACCGTAGTAAAAAAAGGTAAAAAAGGCAAAGCCAATGTAACTTATCAAGTAAAATATGTAAATGGTAAGAAAAAGACTAAGAAAGTTATTGACAAAGATGTTATTACCAAAGCTAAAAGCGAGGTAGTAAAAGTAGGCACAAAGGAAACAGACGGTGCCAAGGTCAAGACTAACGGAGTAAAGAATAAAAAGGGATACAAAGTAGGCCAAGTAATTTCAGGCAGATACACACACTACTGTGCTTGCGGCACTTGCGGTACAGGTACAGGTAGAACTGCAAGCGGCAAGCGTGTATCAAACGGAATGAAAGACCCGTACTACATTGCTTGTAACTGGTTGCCTATGGGTTCAATAGTAAATATTGACGGAACAAACTACACAGTAGTTGACAGAGGCGGTTCAGGCCTTTCAAGCGTAGGCAGAGTAGATATATTTACACCTGAAGGACACAAAGCATGCTATAAATACGGAACAGGCAAATGCACACTTACAATTATGCGTTTGGGCTGGTAAGTATAATATATAAATTAGGTTCGTTAAAAAGGAAAAGTGACAAACACTTTTCCTTTTTTATTTTAATAATATGTATTTGACTTATTAACAAAAACATAGTAGAATAATGTGTATATAACTAACGGAGGAAAATACAATGGATAATTCAGAAAAAACTTTAGACCAGCTTGTTGCTCTTTGCAAGGGTAGAGGTTTTGTTTACCCGGGTTCAGAGATTTACGGCGGTCTTGCAAATACATGGGATTACGGCCCACTCGGTGTTGAACTTAAAGAAAATATCAAAAAAGCCTGGAGAAAGAAATTTATTCAGGAAAACCCATATAATGTAGGGCTTGACAGTGCTATTCTTATGAACCCGCAAACTTGGGTTGCATCAGGCCACCTCGGCGGATTCTCCGACCCGCTTATGGATTGCTGTGAATGTAAAACAAGGCACAGAGCAGATGATTTGATTGAAAGCTTTGACGGCACAAATGTTGCCGGCTGGAGCAATGAGGAAATGTCTGCTTATATTAAGGAGCATAACATTCCTTGCCCAAATTGCGGTGCGCATAATTTTACGGATATTCGCCAATTCAACCTTATGTTTAAAACTTTCCAGGGTGTAACAGAGGATGCAAAAGACGAAATTTATCTTCGCCCTGAAACTGCACAGGGTATTTTTACAAACTTTGCAAATGTGCAGAGAACTACAAGAAAGAAAATTCCTTTCGGTGTAGCACAGGTAGGTAAATCATTCAGAAACGAAATTACTCCGGGCAAATTCATCTTCCGTGTAAGAGAATTTGAGCAAATGGAGCTTGAATTTTTCTGTAAGCCGGGTACTGACCTTGAGTGGTTTGATTATTGGAGAAGCTTCTGCCGTGATTGGCTTTATTCTCTTAACATCAACAAGGATAACCTCAGGCTTCGTGACCACGACCCTGAAGAACTTTGCTTCTATTCCAAAGCTACAACCGACTTTGAATACAAATTCCCATTTGGCTGGGGCGAACTTTGGGGTGTGGCTGACAGAACAGACTACGACCTCACACAGCATATCAAAACAAGCGGCAAAAACCTTGAATATTTTGACCAGGCAACAGGCGAAAAATATGTACCTTATGTTATTGAGCCTTCACTTGGTGTTGAGCGTTTATTCCTTGCACTTCTTACAGAAGCTTATGATGAAGAAATGCTTGATGAAGAAAAGAATGACAAGAGAATAGTAATGCACTTCCACCCTGCAATTGCTCCGTTTAAAGCAGCGGTTCTTCCGCTTTCAAAGAAGCTTAACGAGCAGGCAACAGAAGTTTTTGCCATGCTTTCAAAGAAATTCAACATTGATTATGATGACGCAGGCTCTATCGGCAAAAGATACCGCCGCCAAGATGAAATCGGTACTCCGTATTGCATCACATACGACTTTGATTCAGTTGAAGATAACTGCGTAACCGTTCGTGACCGTGATACTATGGAGCAGGTTAGACTTCCGATTGACGAACTTGTAAAATTCATCGAGGAAAAGGTTGAGTTTTAATTTATCTTTCAAAGGAGGATAAAATTATGAATAACATCAACAGAAGCTTAGTAAAATCGCAAGCTAAGCAAATCATTAAAGACAAAATATTCGCCCTGTTTGTTTTAAGTGCAATTGTAATTTTTTTAACCCAGGGTTTAACCATAGGTGTAAATGTTTACTCCGACAGTGATGATATTGAAAACCTCTTCGGCCCGAAAAACAGCAACGGTTACAGTGATAATTCTAACCGAAACACACCTGAAGATTTTTTCAAATACTTTAACGGCGAGCAAAGTGATGATAACGACAACAGCAACGATGATGATGACAGCTCAAGCGACAACCCCATTGAAAGCTTCGGCCAAAGCTATAACGGCAGTGACACCGGCATTACCAACACATCCGTTAACACTTCAAGCATAGGTTATTTTTCCGATACAGGAATTAAAGGGCTTACCGTTCTTTCAATCGTGCTTTCTCCGCTTCTTGTTTCACTTTTAGGTTTTTATGTAATCCTCATTAAGCGTGACCCGAGTGAGCAATTTTCACTCGGTGAAGAAATCAAAAACATATTCAAAGTATCGTTTGACGCAACATACGGTAAAAAGCTTGTTGTTTCAATTTTAAGAACCGTGTTTATAACGCTATGGTGTTTTCTCTTCATAATCCCGGGTATCGTGTATAATTACAGTTCATACTTCTCATTCCAGATTATGTGTGAAAACCCGAATTTGAAGCCTATGGAGGCTCTCAAGCTATCTAAAAAGATGGTTAAGGGCAACAGGAGTGAGCTTTTTGCACTTGACTTAAGCTTTATCGGATGGTGGATACTCTGCGGTATCTCCTTCGGCATTGCGAGCATATATGCAATTCCTTATTATTTAACTACCCAAGCACTCTATTATGAAAACTTCAAAATAAGAGCTTTTCAAGAGGGCAGAATTACGGAAGACGACTTCCTTTCACAAGAGGAAAAGGCAAACAAATATGCTTTTGCCGGTGCGGGAAATTATTATAACCCTACACAAAACACCAATGAGCAGTACACAGCTAATCAAAACGACAGTGCAAACGCTTATTACTACAACCCACAACAGCACACATCTGATACCGGAGCAGCACAAACCGCTGCAAATGAAAATGCAGGCGAGCAAAATACATCACCATTTTATACTCCTGCAAATGTGCCGAGTGAAAATGAACCTACACAAAGCGGTTCATACCCGTCATATGCAAATAACGAGCAGGAAAAGGCAGAATTTTATCAGCCGCCTGTAAATGATGAAGCGGTTTCAAGCGAGCCGGAAAATCAAAATGCAGATACAAACGAATAATCTATAAAAGCAAAGGCGAGCAGTATTTGCCCCTAAAAATCATCGGGGTTTCACTGCTCGCCTATTTTTTGTTTATTTTTTCAAAAGCTATTCTGTTTTTCCCATTACATCAAGTGGGTTGACATACTTATTATCCAAAAGCGTTTCAAAATGAAGGTGTGATTCGCTCTTTTCTTCAAACGGAATTGTACCGAGCGTACCGAGAGTTTCACCGATAGTTACATAATCGCCCTCTGATACATTTACGGTGTCCATTCCACAATACCTTGCAACAAGTTTGCCGCCGTGGTCAATCTCAATCACGGTGCCGAGCATAGCGTCTTTGCTTACACTTAATACAAGCCCATCGTTAATCGAACGCACTTTACTGCCCTTATTAGCTTTAAAATCAACCGCTGTATGCGCCCTGTAATCTTTCATGGTTTTATTTTCAACAAGTTCTTCACTGTAACCCAAAAGCACCGCTTCATCGCAAGGATATTTGTAAAACGATTTATAAGGAATATTAGTATCGCTTGATGACATAGTAGATACTTCGGTTGATGTTACGGTAGTCGGCTTTTTTGAATTTTGCTTTTTAGTTGTTTGCTTTTCAGTTTGGCTTGCAGTGGTTAACTGCGTATTATTTGTGGTGGTAACCTTTTTTTCTTTAGCTTTTTCAACCACGGTAGTAGCTTCGTTTACATCTGTTGTGTGCGAAGACTGGGTTGAAAAATAAACAATCAAGCCGAGTGCAACAATGCAAAGGCAAATCACTGAAAATAAAGCTCTTAAATTTTTATTATTTGGTTTATCTTTTGTAGCCATAAAAAACACCTCAAGGGTATTATTGCCCTTGGGGTGTTAAGTTATACATATTAAATTTTAATCGTAAACTACGGTAACTACGCTTGAAGCAGGAAGCGAAACATCAAGTTTTTTTGCTGTGCCAAAATCTGTTTTGGCAATATCGTTATCCTTATCGGTTGTATAAACGCTGTAATCACCTGTGCAGTCAAGTGTTGTTTTAACCTTTTTATCGTTATTATTTACATATACTACAACTGTTGAACCGTCTTCATTAACAAAAGCAACGCTTTTTACATTTTCAACACCTGATGAACAAGCAATTCTGATTGCGCCCTCTTTAATAAATTTTGAAAAATTGCCGAGGCAGTAATATCTTTTTGAGAAATCGAGATTTTCGTGATTATCTTCATCAAGGTAAATAAGACCGTCGGTATACACACCGTAGGAACAGGCAGTCCACCAATCCCATTCGGTAGCGTTTAAAAGAGTTAAATCATCCACAATTTTATTTGCCATTGCAACACCGTACTTAATTGTAGTACCGTTAGTTCCTTTTTTCGCTTTGGAAATAAGGTCAAACACACCTGTGTTTTCATCGGTAGTCATTTGGCAATATTCAGTAGACGCAACATTATATTTTGAATATTTTTCAGAAATATAATCTGCCGTGGCTTTTTTAGTATCTGTATCTGACCAGTAAGAATGCATACTCACTTCGTCAAAATATTTGCGAAGACCGGCATTTTCGAAAACATATTTTGGCCCTTTGCCCAAAATGCAATCCATATATGCCATTGCTGTACTGCCTTGCCCTTCCATAGCACCGGATTCAAACATTGATACTTTTACTCCGCTTTTATCAAGCTCACTGCCTTTAAATTTTTTAACAAAAGTTTTAAGCAAATCTCTTGCTTCATATTTGGAATAATAGCAACCCTCTTGATTAACGGAATATGTGTTATCATCATTATACCAAGCCGCCCAATTATACTGCGGCTCATTTATAGGCGAAACGCTTGTAACACGATAACCTTTTTTCACAAAGTAATCGGCACTGTTATAGCAAAAATCAGCAAATGCCTTGTAATTTGATTTATCAAGATTTGAAACCCACTGTTCATCATCACTTTTATATGGGGTACAGTATGCCGCACCGTTTTTCGTTAAATACACGGGAGCGCTGTTGCAAAACAGAGTCAAGCGCATATCCTTGCCGGCATATTTTTTTGCAAGTTCCAGGCACTGCTGTGCGTTCTTATCATTATTAAAATTATATGTTCCGTCAGCATTTAAAAAACATTCGGTTTGGCGGTTTTTAGTCAATATGTGACTATCATTCTTTGAACCTGCGCCGAGATTGTAGCGGTAAATATTAAGTCCTATTCCCTTGTCATCATCATAAAGTGCCTGCATAATATCACTTGCATTATCCCACGAGCCTACATCCTGACTCCACCAGCAAGCAGACGCACCAAATCCGTTTAAAGTTTGGTAATTCACATTATTATCAAGCACGGTGACATTACTTCCGCTGACATTGGCATTTACTTTTTCGCTTTGCCTGTATTCAACTTTTCCGTCAATTCCGATAACACCGAAAATTATATAAAGCACCGCCGCTATAATTGCAACAATCAGAGCCGATATTACAATGAGCAAGGTTTTTTTCTTTTTGCTTTTATCCATTTTTCATCACCCGATTTTAAAAAAGGGCGAATTGCAAATCAACTCGCCCATAATAATATTCTTGTTTTTTATACGCCCGAATAAGCGTTGAAACCGCCGTCAACAGGAATATTAACACCTGTAATAAAGCCTGAATAAGTATCATCGCAAAGGAAAAGAAGTGTACCTGAAAGTTCATCAGGTTCGCCGAATCTATCCATTGGTGTAGCGGCAAGAATTTTGCCTGTTCTTTCAGTAGGTGTTCCGTCCTCATTCCAAAGAAGAGCTGCATTCTGCTTTGTTGAGAAAAAGCCCGGTGCAATCGCATTCACTCTGATTCCGAGCGGAGCAAAGTGAACTGCCATCCATTCGGTAAAGTTCTTAACAGCGGCTTTAGCGGCACTGTAAGCAGGAATACGGGTAAGCGGCCTAAATGCATTCATAGAGGTAATCATAATGATAGTACCCTTTTGCTTTTCAGCCATATCCTTGGCAAACACCTGAGTAGGAATAAGTGTACCGAGGAAATTAAGGTTAAATACAAAGCTGATACCGTTAGGGTCAAGGTCAAAGAAAGTTTTTACATTTTCATCCTTTTGAACAAGGTCGATTTTTTCAAGAGTATCTTTTGTAGTAGTTCCCTTCGGGTTGTTTCCGCCTGCACCGTTTAAAAGAATATCGCAAGAGCCTAATTTTTCATTGATGACTTTTCTTGCGTTTTCCATTGATTCAAGTTCAAGAACATTACAGCCGACTGCAATAGCTTCGCCGCCGTCTGCATTGATTTCATCAGCACATTTTTTTGCTGCTTCTTCATTAAGGTCAAGCACTGCAACTTTGCAACCCTGTTTAGCAAGGGTTTTTGCGAATGCGGCACAAAGAACACCACCGCCGCCTGTAACAACAGCAACTTTACCTTTTAAATTCTCGTGTTTAAACATAATGTTTATTTTTCCTTTCTGCTTTTTTCAACAGCTTCCCAAAGTCCGTTGAGATAGCTTACGCCCAATGCTCTGTCATAAAGTCCGTAACCCGGGCGTGCAACTTCTCCCCAAATCATTCTGCCGTGGTCAGGGCGAATATATCCGTCAAACCCAACCTCTTGAAGAGCTTTAACTATTTCATACATATCAAGTGAACCATAGTCACTTTCGTGTGCAGTTTCGTTAAACCACCTGTCATTGATTGAAACATTGCGAAGATGAGCAAAATAAATTCTATCCCCTGCAGCTTTAATAATTTCAACCATATCATTTTTAGGGCTTGCACCGAGTGAGCCTGTGCAAAGAGTTAAACCGTTGTACTTGCTCGGAACCATATCAAGAAGCTTTTCAACAGCTTCTTTGCTTGTGATAATACGAGGAAGGCCAAAAATACCCCAAGGCGGGTCATCCGGATGTATTGCCATTTTGACATCACATTCCTCACAAGTAGGCATAATAGCTTCAAGAAAATATTTAAGATTTGCCCATAAATCATCGGCAGTTACATTCTTATACTTTTCAAAAAGCTCCTTAATTTCACCCATTCTTTCAGTTTCCCAACCCGGCATAGCATATCCGTTTGAGTTATCATCAATCTCTTTAAACATATCTTCGGGTGATTTGCCCTCTACCTGCTTGCCGTCATAGCTAAGGCAGGTTGAACCGTCAGGCAAAGGCATATAAAGGTCTGTTCTTGTCCAGTCAAAAACAGGCATAAAGTTATAGCAAATTACTTTAACCCCAACCTTTGCAAGATTTCTGATTGATGTTTTATAATTTTCAATAAGCTTGTCCCTTGTAGGTAAACCAAGCTTTATATCCTCGTGAACATTTACGCTTTCGATACATTCCATTGTAAGCCCGGCAGATGTGATTTCATCATACATTTTCTGCACATCTTCCATTTCCCAAGCTTCCCCGGCAGGAAGATAATGAAGAGCAGGAACAACGCCGACTACACCCGGAATTTGCTTGATTTGCTCAAGTGATACGGTATCAAGGTCCTTACCGAACCAGCGAAAAGTCATTTGCATATTTTTACCTCCTTTATTTAAAATCATATAGCACTTTGATTCTATCATAATATAATAGACGATTCAAGCGGATATTTATAATAATTATATTTTTTAAACGCTCAATTTTTATTTAACTTTAACAGTTTTTGTTTTAGACCAAGCACCGTATATCTTCTTTCCGGCAGATTTTTTATATGCACGAATTCTTACATAATACTTTTTCTTTGATTTAAGCTTGGAAATAGTTTTTGAAGTAGTGCTTTTCTTGCTTATTGTTACTGTTTTAGTTGATTTTTTAGCATATTTTTTTGATGTTGAATATTGAATTTGATAGCCTGTTACGGTTTTATCCTTTTTCCATTTAACAGTCATTTTCTTTTTTCTTGCACTTTTAAGCGAAGAAAGTTTTTCCTTTTTCGGCTTAATGGTGAGTCTGATTGTCGCAGTACCGGAGTAATTGCCTTTAAATTTAACTGTAAGAGTTGCATATCCCGGCTTGGTATTGTTTTTATAACTTACGGTGTAATTTGACGCAGCAACAGTATTCCCCATTCTGTCATAAACCTTAACTGAAGTAGTTTTCTTTTTCTTATTATATGTGAAAGATTTGGTCTTGGCTTTTACGCTTGATACAGCAGGAAAGCTGGCAGTTTTTATGTATTCCGGACAATATGTGCATATGCTTTCAACATAACCGTCATAATTTTGTGCGCTGTCGTATTGGTCATAATGAGCAGGATATGAATTATATAAGCTGAAATCGTGATTATGATTTCTTACACTTACTACATTTGAAAAAGACACAGATGCCGATTCAAGCACATAGTAATATGTTTTACCGGCTTCAAGTGTAGCGGCACAAATAAGATTTGGGTTATTATCATTAAGCACGGTGTTATATGTTTCACCGCTGAAATCTTCTATCGACGCCATAATATTACCGCCATAGCTTTGATTAAAGCAATAAAATTCAAATGAGCCGGTATAAGACGGAGTAAATTCGACATATGCTTTATTTCCCAAGTCACCCCAAACTGCAGCGCTTGAATTCAAATAGATTTCCTGCGCAGTCTTTTTAGTATTTGCAAATGCGTTTATTGAACCTACCGATAAGCAACTGATTGCAAGAAGCAAGCTTAAAAATATCGAAAATGTTTTTTTCATTTCTATACCTCCGAAACATTGATATATTTATTTTAACATATAAAGATATAAAGTCAATAAGAAAACAGCCCTTATTTAGGGCTGTTTTTAACTGTAAATATTAAATTATGCGCTTTCCTTTTCTGCTTTTTCTTTTTCGCGGCGAGCCATAATTTCTTTAATCATCATTCTGTGGCCATCACCTGTAATATTATAAAAATGCATAGGAATAAGCATAAGCAGGTAACCCACAATAGGAAATACGGTGGTCATAAGGAAAAGACCTAAAAGAGTTGAATGATTTTGAACAGTGGAAACATCGGTTGTATGCTCAACATAACCTGTTCTTGCAAGTACCTGAAGGCAGATGAAAGATGAAAGTGTACCTTCAAGCTTACCTGTAAATGACATAATTGAAAGCATTGTACCCTCAACACGCTTGCCTGATTTCCATTCAACATAATCAACTGTTTCGGCTTCCATTTCCTTTTGCATAAGGTTTTTAAATTCAAGCGGGAATGTAACAAGCATTGAAAATGCAAGTACAATTACACCGGTTAAGGTTGAAACAGGCTGATTTGCAGGCTTGTTCATAATTCCGTTGTATGTTAAAAGGGCAAAAAGTCCGTTTAAAACTATACCTAAAACACAGCACACCTGATAGAATTTTTTACTATCGCTTTTAGCACCCAAGCGTTCAACAATAATAGGAACAAGCAAACCTGCCAAAACAGAACCCGGTGCTTTCATAATATCGAGAAGTCCGTTATATTTAGCATTGAAAAGTGAATCGTATGCAAAATAGAATGAGCATTGCTCGGATACCTTAATAATGACAAAAAAGATGTTACAAAGGAAAAGCATTAAAAGCGGCCTGTTTGTTAAAAGCAAGTGGATACATTCATTAAGTGACGGCGTTTCCTCGCTGTGCTCCATTCTTTCTTGGCAGTTTGAAAATGTAAAGCGGGTAAACACAATAATAAACACTGCCGAAAAAACAGCCGCAACCAAATAAGCTTTATCAAGATTTGAATTAAAATACGGTAACCAAGCGGCAAAAGCAACCAAAGCTGCCGGAATAGCACCGACTATCATTCGCCCGATAGACGCAATACCGTAAAGCTTCGTTCGTTCAGTACCGTTGGGAGTCATTGAAAACGCAAGTGCGCCCATAGGAACATCAAATGCGGTATATGTAACATCAAGGCCGACAAAAGCAAAAACAGTCAATGCCATCTTCATTCCATATGACAGGTTGTCATTACCGACGAAGAATAAAATCATAAACAGTGACACAAGATAAGGTGCAAATTTAATATAGCCCCTCATTTTGCCCCAGCGTGAACGGGTTTTATCAACAATAACACCCATTATCGGGTCGTTAATCGCATCAAAAATACCGCAATAAAGCCTGATATTACTTGCGTGCCTTGCTTTGATATGAAGCACATCGGTAATAAAGAAATTGACATATTTTGAAGCTGTCATACTTGTACTCATACCTTGAGCGCCACGGCCCATTGCATAAGACAAAGCTTCCTTCCAGGTAAGATATGTCGGCTCACCTACATCTTTTTTAACAATTTTGCTGTTCAAAAAAGATTTAATCTTTCCCATAGGAGCACCTCGGTTCATAAATTAGTAACATTATTAAGTATATCACAAATTAAAAAAGTGTAAATAGGCTTAACCAAAATTTAATAAATACTTGATATGTTTATAATATAGCTGACTGCTTATCATCAATTTATATGCAAGGCGAGTTGCACTTTTTCAAGCAGTTTTATAGTTGAAATGAATGTCGCTTTATGTTAAAATACCGTTAGTTTATTTTGAAAGGGATATAATTATGTCACAATGGGATAAAGATTATTTGGGCTTATGCCGAAAAATACTTGAAGAGGGAACTGAAGTTGTTAACAGAACGGGAACTAACACAATCAAAGTACCGTCACATCATTTTCATTTTGATTTATCACAGGAATTCCCTATTCTTACCACAAAGCAATTATTTATCCGCCAAGCAGTGCTTGAAATGATGTGGATATATCAGGCGCAGTCAAACGATGTTCGCTGGTTACAGGAGCGCGATGTTAAAATTTGGAATGAATGGGAAATTGACGAAAAAGGATATTGGAACGCCACCCAAATGCTGCCGGATGAAAACGGAAATCTTGTTAAAACAGAAGTTCACAAATTCTTCGGCAAAGAGTGGGCGCACACAATCGGCACAGCTTACGGTTACATTGTAAATAAATTCCAAATGACTCAAAATCTTATTGACAAAATAAAAAACCACCCGGAAGACAGGCGAATGGTAATGACTTTATGGCAAAACGATTACCTTGATACAGCGGTACTTCCGAGCTGTGTATGGTCAAGCGAATGGGATGTTACCAACGGAAAGCTTAACTGCTGGGTACATCAGCGTTCTTGTGATGTTCCGCTTGGTTTACCATTTAATGTTACGCAATATGCAACACTTCTTTGTATGCTTGCACAGGTTTGCGGATTAAAGCCGGGTACAATTGATTGGAGCATTAAGGACGCACACATCTATGTAAACCAGATTGACGGAATTAAAGAGCAGTTAAAGAGGTTTGACGAGCAGGGCGATTTGCCTGCACCGAAGCTTTGGCTTAATCCGGAAGTTGATGATTTCTTTAAATTTGATTCATCAAGAGATTGCAAAGATGTTAAACTTATTGATTATAAACATTTAGGCAAAATTTCATTCCCTATTTCACAGTAAGCAGGAGAAAATTATGGCAATTTGTATGATAGCCGCAGTAGGCAAAAATCTTGAACTCGGCAAAGGAAACGACCTGATTTGGCATTTTAAGGACGATATGGCATTCTTTAAAGAAACCACAATGGGCAGCAGTGTAATTATGGGCAGAAAAACATTTGAATCACTGCCGAAAGCTTTGCCAAGGCGAAAAAACATAGTTATCACCACAAGAAAAGATTATAAAGCCGAGGGTGCGACGGTGGTTAACTCTATTGAAAATGCATTAAAGGAAGTTGACAGCGACAATGCATTTATAATCGGTGGCGGTGATATTTACAAGCAGTTTTTGCCAATGGCAGATAAGCTGTATTTAACCGAAATCGAAGCTGAATGTGACGACGCGCAGGTATTTTTCCCTGCATTTAATAAAGATGAATACGATAAAGAACTTCTTGCAAGCTATTATGATAAAGGAGTTCATTTTTCCCATATCTGCTATACTAAAAAATAACAATTAAAATGAAGAACCCGCCGAGGTATATATAATCCCCAGCGGTCTTTTTTATTCCTATTTGCAATTATTTATTAACGCACTTGAGCAAAATTATGTATATAACAGTCAAAACAGCGATTACTGCCACGCTTAATATTGCGCCATACGCAATCATCATCCATAAAGGAACAGCGGTAAGTATATCATAATAAATTTTTGAAATCCATACTGCATAGCATACAAAACAAATAATCGCTATACCTACAAGATAGGGATAACATTTTATAAAAGCTTTAATAAAAATCATAATTAATCACCACTTGCTTTTGCACCTGTTTTATCATATACTATTCCGTCTTTGGTATGTCTTGCAATATTATTTATACTTTTTTTAGGAATTGCAACCTTTGTGCTATATCCATTAACTTTTTTTATACTGTCAGCCAACGCTTTGGGGTTACTTCCAGAAAGTTTACAACCTGTATTAACCGAATTCCAAACAGTTTTTGCGAAATAGCTGCAATTTTTCGTCAAACTCCAAGAATCATGAGCATTTATCGTATCTCTCAATGTTGCTACTTGACTACCTGTCAAACCTGTCGTCAGGCTATAACATGTGCCATTCATTCCGGTGTATCCTTCAATGTTATACCAAATTCCATTGTGATTTTTTCTATTTGAATAAGTACCGACTGTGATACTCTCGCCAACAGGCACTGTCATATGTCCGATTTTGAAAGTTGAAACGCCTATATTTTCAACTATTAAAAACGAATGTCCTAAAATACCGGAACTAGCCTTCGAGCTATTTGATGCATTTGGACAAGACACAATTTTTAATGTCGCACAAAATGAAATTGTTGGTTGCACTTTTTCGCTAGCATATGCATATGTACTAAAAGAACAAACAAAAATAACTGATAATATAACAACAAATATTCTTTTTATGATTTTTTTCATAACTTTCTCCTTATCAATACTGATAAACTATTTCTTTTTCCGAGCCAGCAGTAAATGTAGCTTTTATTCTATATTTGCAAAGCCGATTAATGTTTCTTGTTTCCAGCAAGTCGAGCTTCAAGCCATTTCCGCTTTTCGTCCAAGTTTCAACAGTTTCATATCCGTCTGACTTTTTCTTTTGCAACTCCAATTTTATTTTCAGGGTCGTAGATTTTTTAGCAAATAAACTTGCTTTGCAAGTTGCCTTTATCCCCGATATAGTTAAATTAACATCTCTGCTGTTTATTTCAGCATAACATATACTGATACTGTCATTTATGTCGGCATTTGCAACTATACAGCTTGAAAACATTAACAAAACAGAAAATACAATTGCAAAAATCTGTTTTATCCTTGTACTTTGTGTAGGCATATCTGCACCTCCTTTCCGATTTCTGCTTTCATTATACACAATCCCTAAAAAAGGCCACTTTGTGACAAAAAATTTTAAAAAATCGGGAATTCGGCATTTTGCCTAATTCATTATTCTGCGTTTTGTGCAATTTTAACAAGTTCTTCCTTGCTTATATTACCATGAATATCATAAATATAATTACCATCATTATATATTATTGTTCCAACATTATTATCAGTAATATAATAAATCGCCTTCGCTCCTTTTATTGTAATATTTTCGCTTCTGCTTGTTTCGGTATCAAAAGCTATTTCAGTATCTAAGCTCATCTTATCTACATAAACATATTTATTTAAATTTGTGTAACCATACGAGTAGTTTTTATAACTATAAGTTTTTTTAAAGCCTTTTGGAATATAATTCACTTTTAAATCAGTAAGTGCAAGAACATTTTTAGTATCACCAACTCTATATTCACTATGGTTTGAGAAATTATTTAAAGTAAATTGCCTAAAGGCAGGGGAAGCAATGGCAGTAGTTGCAAGCACAAGCAAAACAGCGGCAATAATGATAAACCTAATTGTTTTCTTTGAAAGCTTTTTAACCTTAACGCTCTGCTTGGGATATATAATTTCATTTATGGCATCAATATGCTTTTTGCTAAAATTATGCACTTCAATCACGGAGGGCAAAGAATCAGCCCATTTTTCAGCCGACATTTTGCAAGCTTCTTCAAAATTAGTCATTTGTTTCCTCCTCAAAATATTTTTTTAATTTTGCTTTGGCTCTTTCAATTTTTTTGCGCACCGATATATCCGTAACATTATAAATTTCCGCAATTTCGGTGCTCTTATATCCGTAAACATATTTGAGATAGACATAAATTTTTTCTTCTTCGCTAAGAACATTTTCAATTGCGCAAGAAAGCTCAAAAGTTTCGATATTATCAAAATATGATAAATTTTGAGTCATATTGTTATCATCAATATCAATGTGATTAAATTCCGTTGATTTATTATAAATATCAATCGAAAATCCCGTGACAATTGTTGCAAGATAACCCTTGGTTTTACTTGAATTGACATCACCGATTTTTTCAAAATGCTTTGCAACATAGAAAAACGTTTCCTGAACGCACTCCTCGGCATCCTGACTGCTTTTCGTTTTTCCATACGAAATCCAATAAAGCAAATTTTTATATTTATCATACAGATTTGCGAATTTGTCTTTTTCACTTTGAGTATCAAGCAGATTTAAAAAAAGTCCTATCATTATACAATATCCCTAAATAAATCGATTTTGTGACAAAAATTTCTGATTTTATTAAAAAATATTTTATACCGTTTGTCAAGAGGTAAAAAAAACAGGGCAAATTGCCCTGTTAGAGTTCTGTAAATCATTCTTCGTTTTCAAATTCCAATCCAAGAATTTGCTCTGCCTTATCGGCAGAAAGAGATTCAACGGTTTTAAGATTTTTTTGGATAATTCTGTTTCGGTTTTCTGCGTCTTCCAAAGTTTTGCCGGCTTCTTCCACCTTTTTGCGTGCCTTTGCCAGCACAACACCGAATTTTTCATATTGTGTTTTTGCCGCACCGAGAACTTTCCACACTTCATTTGCCTTTTTGTTAATAGCAACGGTTTTGAAACCCATTGCAAGTGAATTAAGAAGTGCGGTAACTGTTGACGGACCTGCAATCATAATTCCCTGTGCCTGCAAGCTTTCGGCAATTCCTGTTTTAGAAGATATAATTTCAGCATACAAGCCCTCTGTTGCAAGGTACATAATTGCAAAAGGTGTGGTATACGGCGGGCAAACATATTGCTTGATAAGCTTTGCTTCATCCTTAACCCTTGTTTCAAGTGCTTTTTTAGCATTTGCAAGCGCTTCAATATCGCCCTCATCACTTGCGGCGGTAAGACGGGCATAATCCTCCATAGGAAATTTTGAATCTATCGGAAGATATGTAATTTCATCGGTATCACCGTTTGGTATTTTAACCGCAAATTCAATTCTGCCGTTATAGCTCGGGTTTGTTTGCACATTTGTTTCGTACATATTTGCAATAGTTTGGTCAAGTATATTTTGAAGTTGAACTTCCGCCCAAGTACCGCGCGCCTTAACATTGGTTAAAACTCGGTTGAGCGAACCGACGCTGTCTGTAACATTTGAGCTTAACTCTTTCATTTCGCCGAGGCTTTTATATACATTTGTAAGTTGCTTTGACACTGTTTCAAAAGAAGAATTAAGCCTTTGAGTTAAAGTTTCATCAAGCTTTTCATCCACGGTTTTTCGCATTTGTTCAAGCTTTTTTTCATTACTTGATTGCATACGCTCAAGCGACTCGGCTGTTATTTGCATTTGCTTTTGCGAATTTACATTCAGCGTTTCGATAAGTTTAATTTGCTGCTCGTAATTTTTATCGGTAAGCGCACCCATTTGGCTGCTCAATTTTGATATTTTATCATCGGTAGCTTTTGACGAAAGTTCAATTTGCTGCTTAATAAGTTCGCCTGACGATGTACCTTTTTTAGAATAAATCATAATAAGCATAATCAGGCAAATAACAAGAAGCGCGATTATTATAAATGATAACACAGTATTCATATTTATCCCTCCGAGAGTATTATATCACATATACATATTATATTTGGGCATTGGTTCATTTTTTTGGACTGTCAATATTTTTTAATTTCAAGTACAAGCCTACCCTTTTTAGTTTCCTTTATCTCTTTTACAAATACAAATCTGCCAAATCCCCTGACGGATACAACATCACCGCCGTTAAGCAGACTTGATACAGAAGACACCATACGGGAATTTACAAACACTCTCTCATTTTTAACAAGCTTTGAAGTTTCATTTCTTGACAGATTATAAACTGCGCTTATCACCACATCAATTCTTTTTGATGCCGCAAATACTTCGCTTGATTCAATCTCTTTATTCAAATTTTCAGGAAGTGCGCTTATTTGCGTTTTTACACTTGTGTGGCGAACACGGTTTAAATTTTCGCAAATATAATCTGCAATATGTTCAAGGCAAAGGATATATCCGCAGTTATCATCAACAATTATATCACCCACAAGTTCCCTTTTTATTCCCAAATTCATCAGCGCACCGAGAAAATCACGGTGCGTCAGTTCATCGGCAAATTTTTGAATAAGCGGTTTTGCACAAACGCACACAATCGGGAATTTTTCATCGTTCAAATCCTCGCCAAAGCCTGCCACCACACGCTCCGCCATAGAATATCCCCCAAAAAGCACGCACGGAATAAAAGTCGATTTAAGTACGCTTTGCTCCTCCATATTCAAAAAATCGGAAAAGGTATTATATCCCCTTTCGTAAGCGCGTTCGTTTAATTCTTCAAATCTTTTTTCAATCATATAAACACCTGATAAATATTGATACATTTATTTTATAATTTCCACCGCACTTTTGCAATAAAATTATCGCAAATATATACAAAGTCCGCTTTGCTTTTGTACGCAGAGTTTTAACAGCCGGCATAAAATATATAAATTTTGCTGTTTTTGTACCTATCGGATAAAAAGTTTAATTATTTGTTAACATTAGCACTCTCCCCTTGACAGTGCTAATTAGCAGTGATATAGTATAGACAGAACAAAAGGAAAGGAAGTCAAGGAGAAGCAAGAGAGGCGAAAGCCTTAGGTAACTCCGCTTTGTTTCCCATCCCGAGTTCATAAAAAACAGGTTTCAATATGGTGTTTTTTATGAAAGGAGCGATGACTTATGTTGATGCCTAGTGTATTTGGTAAAGATTTGTTCGATGATTTCTTTGATTTTCCGTTTTATGATGACGGAGATATGGAGAAAATGCAAAAGAAACTGTATGGCCACAGAGGTAAAAACCTTATGAAGACCGATGTACAGGAAAGCGACGACAGCTATTTAATGGAAATGGATTTGCCGGGCTTCTCAAAGGATGATGTAAAAGTTTCGCTTAAAGACGGTTACCTCACCATAAGAGCCGAAAAAGGTCTTGATGAGGAGCAAAAAGAAGAGAAATCTTCTAAATACATCCGCAGAGAGCGTTATGCCGGCACTTGTGAGAGAAGCTTTTATGTAGGCGACATAAACGAGGCTGACATTAAAGGTGAATTCAAGCACGGTATTCTTAAATTGACTATTCCAAAAGAACAGCCAAAGAAAGAAATTGATACAACAAAATATATCGAAATCGAATAAAATAAAACAAAACAAAACGGGTTGGAGCGAAGCTCCAGCCCGTTTTTGTTTTATAGCATCTTGGGTGCTTGCCACTGCGAACGGCTGCAAAAAGAGGACCGCCTAAGCAGTCCTCTGATTTTATATCCTAAACAATGTAATTTGATTACATTTCTGCGATTGCAGCCTGAGAGTGAATTGCACGAAGTGCAAGAGACCGATGCTCCAAATCTTTGATTTGGGAAAAACATTCCGGGGGAATGTTTTGTAGCATCTTGAGTGCTTGCCACTGCGAACGGCTGCAAAAAGAGGACCGCCGAAGCAGTCCTCTAATCTTTTATTTCCTAGCAAATGTAATTTAATTACATTTCTGCAATAGCAGCCTGAGCAGCAGCAAGTCTTGCGATAGGAACTCTAAATGGTGAGCATGATACATAATCAAGACCAATCTTATGGCAGAATTCTACTGAAGATGGGTCACCGCCGTGTTCACCGCAGATACCGCAGTGAAGTTCAGGGCGAGTAGCCTTACCGTTCTTAACTGCCATTTCCATAAGTTGGCCAACACCTGTTTGGTCAAGCTTAGCGAATGGGTCGCTTTCAAAAATCTTTGCATCATAATATGCATTAAGGAACTTACCTGCATCATCACGGCTGAAGCCATAAGTCATCTGAGTAAGGTCATTTGTACCGAAGCAGAAGAATTCAGCTTCCTTAGCAATATCGCCTGCTGTAAGAGCAGCACGAGGAATCTCAATCATAGTACCAACTTCATACTTCATATCACTGCCTGCAGCAGCAATTTCAGCATCAGCAGTTGCAACAACGATGTCCTTAACATACTTAAGTTCCTTAGCGTCACATGAAAGAGGAATCATAATTTCAGGAGCAACAGTCCAATCAGGATGAGCCTTCTGAACATTGATAGCAGCACGGATAACTGCTTTAGTCTGCATCTTTGCAATTTCAGGATATGTAACTGCAAGACGAAGACCACGGTGGCCCATCATTGGGTTGAATTCGTGAAGAGAAGCGATGATAGCCTTAATCTGCTCAACGCTCTTGCCCTGTGCATCAGCAAGCTTCTTAATGTCTTCTTCTTCAGTAGGAACGAATTCGTGAAGAGGTGGGTCAAGGAAACGAATTGTTACCGGGCAGCCTTCAAGTGCTTCATAAAGCTTTTCAAAGTCGCCCTGCTGATAAGGAAGAATCTTTTCAAGAGCAGCTTCTCTTTCTTCAGCTGTATCTGAACAAATCATTTCTCTGAATGCAGCGATTCTGTCTTCTTCAAAGAACATATGCTCTGTACGGCAAAGGCCGATACCTTCAGCACCGAGTTCACGAGCCTTCTTTGCGTCAGCAGGTGTATCAGCGTTTGTACGAACCTTGAGCTTTCTGAACTTGTCAGCCCAGCCCATAATTCTGCCGAATTCGCCGGCAATAGTAGCATCCTTTGTAGGAATTACGCCGTCATAGATGTTACCTGTTGAACCATCAATTGAAATATAGTCACCTTCGTGGTATTCCTTACCTGCGAGAGTAAACTTCTTGTTTTCTTCATCCATATTGATATCGCCGCAGCCTGATACACAGCAAGTACCCATACCACGAGCAACTACTGCTGCGTGAGATGTCATACCGCCACGAACTGTGAGGATACCCTGTGAAGCTTTCATACCTGTAATATCTTCAGGTGATGTTTCAAGACGAACAAGTACAACCTTTTCGCCCTTTTCGTTCCATTCTTCTGCATCATCAGCAGTGAATACAACCTTACCGCAAGCAGCACCAGGAGATGCGCCGAGGCCCTTACCGATTGGTGTAGCCTTCTTAAGAGCATCAGTATCAAACTGAGGGTGAAGAAGAGTATCAAGGTTACGAGGGTCAATCATAGCAACAGCTTCAGCTTCTGTCTTATGTCCTTCATCTACAAGGTCACAAGCAATCTTAAGAGCAGCCTGAGCTGTTCTCTTACCGTTACGGCACTGAAGCATATAGAGCTTCTTGTTTTCAACTGTGAATTCCATATCCTGCATATCGTGGTAGTGATTTTCAAGAGTATCACAAACCTTGATGAAATCAGCATATGCTTCAGGGAATTCTTTTTCCATTTGAGCGATAGGCATTGGTGTACGAACACCGGCAACTACGTCTTCGCCCTGTGCGTTGATAAGGAATTCACCCATCAACTTATTTTCACCGGTAGCAGGGTCACGAGTGAAAGCAACACCTGTACCTGATTCATTGTTAAGGTTACCGAATACCATAGGCATTACATTAACAGCAGTACCCCATGAATATGGAATATCGTTATCTCTACGATATACATTTGCACGAGGGTTGTCCCATGAACGGAATACAGCTTCAATAGCAAGTTTAAGCTGTTCAACAGGGTCTGAAGGGAAATCTTCGCCGAGCTGCTTCTTATATTCAGCCTTAAACTGAATAGCAAGCTCCTTGAGGTCAGCAGCTGTAAGCTCTACATCGTACTGAACGCCCTTTTCTGTTTTCATCTTGTCGATAAGCTGTTCAAAATACTTCTTACCAACTTCCATAACTACATCAGAGAACATCTGGATGAATCTTCTGTATGAGTCATATACGAAACGCTCGAAAGCAGGATCATCGTTACCTGCAATCATAGTTTCAACTACCTGGTCGTTAAGACCGAGGTTAAGGATAGTATCCATCATACCAGGCATTGATGCTCTTGCACCTGAACGAACTGATACAAGAAGAGGATTTTGAAGATCACCGAACTTCTTGCCGTTGATTTCTTCCATCTTCTTAACGCCTTCCATAACCTGAGTCATGATTTCGTCGTTGATTTTGCGACCGTCTTCGTAATACTGTGTACAAGCTTCAGTTGTAACAGTGAAACCCTGTGGTACAGGAAGACCGATTTTAGTCATTTCTGCAAGGTTTGCACCCTTACCGCCGAGCAAATTACGCATGGTCATGTCGCCTTCTTCAAACATGTAAACCCACTTGTTTGCCATTTGAGTTACCTCCTAAAATTATTTATAGCTTTAATATTCTTATACTCGTTTTTAAGGCCAAAATTTATTGCCGTAATAAATAACAATTCTTGCCTTCACAGTATAATGCGATAGAATTATAACATACTATAAAGCAAATTACAAATATTTTTCTAAAAAAATTAAGAAAATATGTAGTTTTTATAATAATACTTGCAAATATTTGCATTTTGTTGCATAATTAGAAACGATAAAAAGTATGCGTTTTTATAAATTATATATATTTGAGAGGAAATACATTATGAAGTGTGCAATAATTTTAGCCGGCGGTAAAGGCACAAGAATGAAAGCAACTTGCCCGAAAGTTATGTGCGAAGTGCTTTTTTCGCCTATGATTAGCTATGTTGTTGACGCGGTTAAAGAAGCCGGAGCAAAAGATATTTGCGTAATTACCGGATATAAGCACGAAGTTCTTGAAGAATACCTTGCTAAAAAGGACAGTAATATTGTAACAGCACTGCAAGAGCCGCAGCTTGGCACGGGCCATGCAGTTATGCAGGCACAAAAATTTATTGATAAGCATTTTGATGATGATATACTTATTTTAAACGGTGACGGTCCGCTTATGGACGCCGAAACGATTAACAAAGCTTATGATTATCACAAAGAAAACGGTAATTCAATTACGCTTATCAGCGCGCTTGTTGACGATACAAACGGAATAGGCCACATTAAGCGTGATGAAAACGGAACTCTTTTGCGCATAGTTGAGCATAAAGACGCAACAGAAGAAGAAAAGAAAATCAACGAATCAAATGCAGGCTGCTATTGGTTTAACGGTAAAGATTTAAGCTATGCGCTTTCAAAAATCACAAATAACAATGTGCAAAACGAATATTACCTTACCGACAGCCTTGAAATTTTAATTTCAGCCGGCAAAAATGCAGGGGCATATGTGGTTGAAAACAGCGAAGTTGTACTTGGTGCGAATGACAGAAAGCAGCTCAACATTCTCAACAACATTATGAGAAGAAATATAAACGACAGCCTTATGCTTTGCGGAGTTGACATTCCATGCACTGACGGTGTAATAATCGGCAAGGATGTAAAAATCGGCTCATCAACGGTTATTTTGCCTAACACGATTATATTAGGTGACACAGTTATCGGCGAAAACTGCACAATCGGCCCTAACACATATATTGATAATTCAAAAATCGGTGACGATGTAATACTTGATAACTGCAAAATACTTGACAGCACGGTTGAAAGCGGTGTTGATGCAGGCCCGTTTGTAAAAGTAAGGGCAAATTCCACACTTAAAAAGGGTGTGCATATCGGCAATTTTGTTGAAGTTAAGAATTCAATTGTGGGCGAAGGAACAAAAAGCGCACATTTAACATATATAGGTGACAGCGATGTAGGCAAAGATGTAAACTTCGGCTGCGGCACCGTAACCTGCAACTATGACGGTAAAAACAAATCAAGATGCACCATAGGCGACGGGGCATTTATCGGCTGTAATACAAACCTTATTGCTCCTGTTGAAGTGGGCAAAAAAGCATACATTGCAGCAGGTTCAACCATTACGGATGACATACCCGGCGATTCACTTGCAGTTGCAAGAGCAAGGCAAGTTATAAAAGAAAATTGGGTTAATATTAAAAAGCCATACAAGGAGAAAAAATAAGTGAAAAAGATATTGGCTGTATTTTGCTCACTGGTAATTATTGCCACAATATTTATTGCGTGTTCAAACATTCAGCAAACCTCGGGCGATAACAAGCAAGAATCGGAAAATTCAAGTTCCACAACCGAATCAACAACAGCGAGAACAACCGAAAATTTATCAACCAAATTTAAAGAAGCTGAAACGAATAAAATTTACCCGGCACTTAAAAAAGATTTTGATTCTTCTTTCCCATATGAAATAGCAAGCTACACAAGCTACTACCTTTCATCTAACGAAACAAGAACGAAAAACATTCACGAAGCGGTTGACCATTTAAACGCCGTGGTTATTCCTGCCGGCAAAACCTTTTCTTTCAACCAAACGGTAGGCAAAAGGACTGTGCTTGCAGGGTACGAAGCCGCTAAAGTAGTGCAGGGTGACGAATTTGTAGACGGACTCGGCGGCGGAATATGCCAGGTAAGTTCCACAGTATTCCAAAGTGTACTGCGTGCAAATTTGCAAATTAAAGTCAGAGCCTGCCATTCGCTTGAAATAAGCTATGTACCGCTCGGCGGTGATGCAACTGTTCAATGGAACAGCCAGGATTTTCAATTTGTAAATAATTCCGACAGTGACATAAGGCTGAGAGTTACTGCAAACGACGGAACATTGACCTGCACGGTTGAAGCAAAAAAAGACATAAATCCGGGCAAGGTTGACATAAAGATAAAAAAGGACGGAAAAAGTTATGTACTCACCCGCAGTGTTAACGGGGAAGTAAATTACACAACTTACAGCAAATATTCCAAGCCTAAAACAGAAAAAACAACCAAAAAGAGCGATAAAAAAGACAAAGATAAAAAGGATAAAGATAAAAAAGACAAGGATAAAAAAGACAAGGACAAGAAAAGCACCAAGAAAAAATCAGATTAAATAATTCGAAAAAAGAGGTGAAACGGTGAAAAAATACAATTATTTTGATGATGAAGCAGACGAAATTGAAGAAGTAAAAAAATCAAATTCCAAAAAACCAGGTAAAATAGATTTATCCACTATTATAAACAAATTCAAAAAAATTGAAGCCACCGTTCACGAAGAAGCCGAAGAAGATATTGAAGTGGTGGAGAAATTTCCGCTTTTGCGCAGTGCAGTTATTAAAGGATTATGGATTGCAGGCGCAATACTTATAGCGATAATAATGGCGGTTTCGTTTTCCGTATCACTAAACAGCAAAAACAAAAAAGCAGAACAGTTTAACAAAGATGCAGGAAATGTCTGCATAAATTACATAAAAAAATACGGTTCGGTTAAATGGGAGGCTCTTGACGAAGCAAAGTACGGTGAAAACAAAGCCAAGCTTACCGGTGTTTGCTATGCAAGGCAAATGGATTTTAACGGCAACGGACGCGACGAACTTATGCTTTGCTACAACAGTGATAATGTTTATTACCTTGAAGTTTGGGGCTACCACAAGGGTGATTTCTGCCAGCTGTATAAAGACGAAGCAAACTCCACGCAAAAGGAAGCAGAGGGTTACTGGGTATCGTTTTACAGAAAAGGAAATAAATACCTGATTTGTAAAAATGACAAAAACAACCCACGAAACCTTACAACATACACGCTGAGAAACGGAAAATTCAAAAAAAGCGGCACTGCAAGTTACGACATTGCAAGTGACACTTATTCTATAAAAGGCAAAATTATAAAAGATAAATTTGAAACTATTGAACTTTCCTGTTTTAGAAAATCAAAGGCAGAAATAACTACCGAACTTGTGAGCGCAAATATTGACGCATTCGGTAACATCAGTTCACAGGCAATTGCAAACACATTAAGTGAAAAAGAAAGAAAAGCAAACGCGTATTACGAAGTAGTTAGAAAAAGGCTTGAAAAATACGGGCAGCCGAGTATTAAAACCGATGATGACGGAGAAAAATACATTGACGGTGTTGCATATGTTAAGCAAATCGACTTTAACGCAGACGGCAACGACGAACTTTGTATGGTTTACAGAACATACAAGAGTATGAGCAAATATGACGAATACTCCGGCGATTACATTTATTATGACAAGCCGCAGTACAGCCTTGATATTTACAAATGGGACGGAAATTCGGCAAAGCGTGTAATAAATAAAGAATGTGTTTCCGTTTATTTTGATGACGACTCGGTATTTTACTTACTGCTTAAAAAGGGTAAGAAAACGACTAATCTTTGCACAAATAATTATGATAAAGAAAACAATTACAACTTCACTGCAAATTCAAAAGAATATGCATATAGAAAAGGTGTATTCACCCCGATTTACAGTGCAAAAGAAGTTAACGATTACGGATATAAATCATTTTATATAAATGATGAAAGAGTATATAATCGCGAGTGGGAGCAAAAAGGCTACAATGTACCGCTGTTTTTAAATGATGAGGACAGCGTGGATACATCAAAATATGACTTGACATATTTTTCAGGTGAAAATTCAAGCGACTTTGAACAAACGCTGAAAAATACAATTGATGAAATTCAAAAGCTCAACAAAGAATACACACCTGAAAATGATACAGATTAGTCTAAAGCGGCTAAAACGCGCCGACGAATATAATAAATAAACCTATTCGCCTCCCTTGCAAAGGGAGGTGGGTGCAACTTGTTGCACTCGGAGGGATTATGAAAAAGAGCTTGGACATTGAGTCCAAGCTCTTTTTGGCGCTTTTTGCCTTTTGCTCGGGGGCAGTACCATCGTACAGCTCCCACTCACAAAATACAAAATTTATCTCGCTTTATCCAAAATCTGCCAGCGTGTAGAAATTTATCCCAACGCTTTTTTTAGTTATGCTTTATTTTTTAACAGATTCAATTACGCCTTCGGCAAGGCCTGCAATGCCTTGAATTTCTGACGGAATAATGATTTTTGTTGCCTGACCGTCGGCAGCTTTTGCGAAAGCTTCGAGTGCTTTGAGTTTAAGAACAGACTCGTTTGCATCTGCTTCATTAAGCATTTTGATTGCGTCTGCCGTTGCTTTTTGCACCTTGGCAATAGCTTCTGCTTCACCCTCTGCTTCTCTGATTTTAGCTTCTTTTTCAGCTTCTGCGGCAAGGATTGCCGATTGCTTATCTGCCTGCGCTTCAAGAATTTTTGATTCCTTATGGCCCTCTGCCACAAGAATGCGTGATTGCTTTTCACCCTCTGCACGAAGTATAGCCTCTCTTCTTTCACGCTCCGCTTTCATTTGCTTTTCCATTGCGTCCTGAATTTCTCTCGGCGGAATAATATTTTTAAGTTCAACACGGTTAACCTTAATGCCCCAAGGGTCAGTTGCTTCATCAAGAATTACTCTTATTTTTGCATTGATTGTATCACGGGAGGTAAGGGTTGAATCAAGCTCAAGTTCACCGATTATATTACGAAGAGTTGTTGCCGAAAGATTTTCAATAGCGGAAATCGGGTTTTCAACACCGTAACAATAAAGCTTTGGGTCTGTAATTTGGAAGAATACTACCGTATCAATCTGCATAGTTACATTATCTTTTGTAATAACCGGCTGCGGCTTAAAATCTACTACCTGCTCTTTAAGAGAAACTGTTTTTGCAATTCTGTCAATAAACGGAACTTTAACATGAAGCCCTGTTTCCCAAGTAGCAAAATATGCACCGAGGCGTTCAATTACAAAAGCTTTTGACTGCGGTACTATCCTGATGTTTGTAAGTACAAACAAAATAATTACTGCAATGATTACTAAAAATACAATTACCAATTTCATAATTTTCTCCTTTTCTATCTTTTATATAAGTATATGCTATTCTTTTTTTACTATCAATTTGACTCCGTCAATTTTTTCTATAATAACTTTTGTTCCTTTTTCTATGATTGATGAATCCGAACTTCGTGCAGTCCATATTTTTCCGTCTACTTTCACAAGTCCGGTGCCGTCAATATTGTTTATATCTTCAATAACGGTGGCAATTAAGCCTATGCATCTGTCTGCATTAGTCGGCTCAACCTTAACGGTAAGCTTCTTTTTAACAATCGGCCTTGTTATCAGCAGCGTTAAAACAGATGTTACGATAAAAACAATTATCTGCACATAAAGTTTTGCACCCAAAAGGCTTGAAACAAGCGCGGCACACGAACCGATTACAAACCAAACAGACACAAGCTGAACTGTTACCGCTTCAAGCACACCGAAAATTATTGAGGCACAAATCCAGACTATATACATTTTTTCAAAACTCATTATACCACCTCCGTTTTTAATTAACACATAAAATGCATTTCCATATGTTGTGCTTATTATACCATATTTGGTGCATATTTTCAATATATAGTGCAGTTGCAAAAATGAGATTTACAATCTGTTCATAAACAATACTACCCCGATAACACAGCGTTTTTCAAACCACAAGGACTTGTATATGAAAAAACCACCCTTACGCCATATTGGATAAGGGTGGTTAATAATTTTATTTATCTTATTGCGTCTTTCATTGATTTAACATAATCAAATACATATTCAGGTGCGTCTTTGCCATGCTCTGCCACAATATTTACTATTGCCGAGCCGACTATAACACCGTCGGCATATGCTGAAAATTCCTTTGCCTGCTGCGGCTTGTTAATACCGAAGCCGATTGCAACAGGAACATCCGTTACACTTTTGATATGTGAAACTATTGACTGCAAATCTGTTTTGATTTCATTTCTCATACCGGTAACACCCATTGAAGAAACGGTATAAATAAAGCCTTTTGCGTCACTTGCTATCATTTTAATTCTGTCTTCACTCGTAGGTGCAATAAGTGAAATTACATCTATATCATATTTTTCGGCAACGCTTTGAAGTTCGTCCTTTTCTTCATATGGTAAATCGGGTACAATTACACCGCTTATTCCGGCATCCTTTGCATTTTGCAAAAATTTATCATATCCGTATTTAAAAAGAACATTAAGATAAGTCATATAAACCAAAGGAGTATCTACCCTGCCGCTGAGCTTTTTTGTAAGTTCAAAAACTTTATCGGTGGTAGTGCCTTGCGCAAGGGAACGCAAATCTGCTTCTTGAATAACAGGGCCTTCGGCAATAGGGTCTGAAAAAGGAATACCGATTTCGATTAAATCACAGCCGCCGTTTGCCATAGCTGTCATAATTTCAAGTGATGAGTCTAAATCAGGGTCACCCGCTGTAACAAAGCCGATAAAAGCTTTTCCGTTTTTAAATGCATTTGAAATATTACTCATGTAAATCAACTCCTCTGTATCTTGCTATTGCGGCAACATCCTTATCGCCCCTGCCTGAAAGGCAGCAAATAATAATATCATCCTTGCTCATAGTCGGTGCAAGTTTCATAAGATGTGCTACTGCGTGAGCCGACTCGATTGCACAAATAATTCCCTCTGTTTTTGCAATATATTCAAATGCTTCAACAGCTTCATCATCAGTCACAGGCACATATTCCGCCCTGCCGATGTCATGCAAATATGCATGCTCCGGGCCGACACCCGGGTAATCAAGCCCTGCGCTGATTGAATATACAGGGGCGATTTGACCATATTCATTTTGGCAGAAATACGATTTCATTCCGTGGAAAACACCTAAAGAACCGGTTGAAATAGTTGCGGCAGTTTCGCCTGTGTGAATTCCCCTGCCTGCTGCTTCACAGCCGATAAGCCTTACATCCTTATCATTTATAAAGTTATAAAACATACCCATAGCGTTTGAGCCGCCGCCTACACACGCCATTACGGCAGTAGGAAGCTTGCCCTCTTTTTCAAGTATCTGCTCTCTCGCTTCTTTTGAAATTACGGATTGAAAATCCCTTACAATCATAGGAAAAGGATGAGGTCCCATTACAGAACCCAAAACATAAAGGGTATCATCAACACGGTTTACCCATTCACGCATAGCTTCGTTTACTGCGTCTTTAAGAGTCATTGTGCCTGTTGTAACCGGATGAACCTTTGCACCCAAAAGCTCCATTCTGTAAACATTGAGTGCCTGGCGGACAGTATCTTCCTTGCCCATAAATATTTCACATTCAAGCCCCATAAGAGCAGCGACAGTTGCAGTGGCAACACCGTGCTGGCCTGCTCCGGTTTCGGCAATAACTCTTGTTTTGCCCATTTTTTTGGCAAGCAGGCACTGGCCGAGAACATTATTTATTTTATGTGCGCCGGTATGGTTTAAATCTTCACGCTTTAAATAGATTTTTGCGCCGCCCAAATCTTTAGTCATATTTTCGGCATAATAAAGAAGTGAAGGTCTGTTTGCATACTCCCTAAAAAGTGTATCAAGTTCAGATACAAATTCAGGGTCATTTTTATAATGTTCATATGCATTTTCAAGATTTATAATTTCGTTCATCAAGGTTTCCGGTATGTACTGGCCACCGTGAACTCCGTAGCGTCCTTTACTCATTTTTCATAATCTCCATAATTTCTTTAATTTTATTGTAATCTTTATTTGAATTTGTTTCCACCGCCGATGATAAATCAATGCAATACGGATTTACCTCATCAATTGCGGATTTCAAATTATCTTTATTTATCCCGCCGGCTAGAAAAAAAGGCTTTTTACTTTTCGGCAAAATGCTCCAATCAAATTTCTTGCCTGTTCCCGTGCCTGAATCAAACAAAAAATAATCTGTATCATAATCGTTAATTTTATCAAACATTTGGGGATTAAAATATTTTATAACCGGAACATCAAAGCCTTTGCAAAATTCAGGTGTTTCATCACCGTGAAGCTGTATGGTATCTATTATACCGTTTTTGGTAAAATATTCAATATTTTCCTTGCTGTCATTTACAAACACGCCTACCGCATTTATACCCTTATCCAAATGCTTTTTTAAAAGATTTGCAGTTTTTCGATTTATACTCCGCCTAAACCCCGGTGTTAAAATAAAGCCGATATAATCAGGTTTAAGCTCATTTACATATTCAATATCTTCAAGCCTTTTAAGCCCGCAAATTTTAAGCTTTGCCATACAGCAACTCCCTGAGCATTTCTTTTTTATTACTGCTTTTCATAAAAGTTTCGCCGATAAGCACCGCATTTGTCTTATTATTTTGCAAAACTTCTATATCTTCGTGTGTTTTTATTCCGCTTTCCGATACAAAAATTATATCTTTAGGAATAATAGCTCTGTACCTTGTGGAATTATTTACATCAACGCTGAAATCTTTAAGATTTCTGTTATTAACACCTATAATTCTTGCGCCCGAAGCAATAGCTGATTTTATTTCTTCTTCATTATGCGCTTCCACCAGGGCGGATATGCCCAAAGTATCGCAAATTTTGATATATTCGCTGATAGTTTGCGTATCAAGAATGGCACAAATAAGAAGCACTGCTTTAGCACCAAGCACCTTTGCTTCATATATCTGATAATCGCACACCGTAAAATCTTTTCGCAAAACGGGAATTGATACATTTTCGCAAATTTCTTTTAAATATTTATCACTGCCCATAAACCATTTCGGCTCGGTAAGGCAGCTTATTGCACTTGCGCCTGCACTTTCATATTCCTTTGCTATTTGAAGATACGCAAAATCCTCGCTTATCACCCCTTTTGACGGCGAAGCCTTTTTCACTTCGCAAATAAACGAAAGGTTTTCGCCTTTAAGTGCTTTTTCAAATTCAAAATCACCCTTTGGCATTGCAAGTGCCTGCGCTTTGATTTCATCATAAGGCTTGTTTTTTATTATTTCTTTATATCTTTCTCTCGTGTTTTGTGCAATGGTATCAAGTATATTCATTATTCATTAGTTACCTTTACAAAATTTTCAAGAACCTTGTATGCTTCGCCTGATGTTATTATATCCTGTGCTTTTTTAACTGCATCTGCAAGCGAAATTCCCAAAATGCCGGCATATATTGCCGCTCCGGCATTAAGGGCTACCGCTGTGTTTTGTGCGGCAGTACCTTTGCCCTGAAGAATTGCTGTTGTAATTTTCGCATTTTCTTCAGGTGTTCCACCGATAAGTTCATCTTTATTTACTCTTTCAAATCCGAAATCTTCCGGCTTGATTGTATAATACGAAATATTTTTGCCCCTGACTTCCGCAACCTTGGTTTCTGCCGATGCACTGATTTCATCAAGGCAATCCATTCCGTAAACCACCATTGCGTCCGTTACACCGATTTTAACAAGTGCCTTTGCAATTTTTTCAACATATTCTTCGCTGAACACACCAAGCACCATTCTGTCTGCTTTGCCCGGATTTGTAAGCGGGCCTAAAATATTAAATACGGTGCGTATACCGATTTGCTTTCTGACCGGGCCTACAAAACGCATTGCAGTGTGATATTTTTGTGCAAAAAGGAATGCAATATTATTTTCATCAAGTGATTTTTTCATAAGTTCGCTTTCGCAATCAATTTTTACACCGAGTGCTTCAAGGCAATCTGCCGTGCCGCACTTTGATGATGCCGCGCGGTTACCGTGCTTAACTATTGTAACACCGGCACAAGCTGCCACAAAAGCGGAAGTTGTGGAAATGTTAAACGAATTTGATTTATCCCCGCCTGTGCCTACTATATCAAGTGCGTGGCCGCCGATATTAAACTGTGCTGCCTTTGCACGCATTCCGGTTGCGGCACCGGCAATTTCTTCTTCCGTTTCGCCCTTCATTGCAAGTGCTGTAAGAAATGAAGAAATAACTGCATCACTAACTTCGCCGCTCATAATTTCATCTATTGCCTGCCTTGATTCTTCAAAAGTCAGGTCCTGCTTTGCAGATACCTTTGCAAGTAATTCTTTAATCATAACTATACCCCCAAAAAATTCCTGATTATATCTATTCCATTCGGTGTCATTATTGATTCAGGGTGAAACTGAACACCGAATACATTATATTTTTTATGTTCAACTGCCATTATTTCACCGTCATCCGTTTTGGCTGTGATTTTTAAGCAATCAGGCAATGTGCTTTCATCTGCCGAAAGTGAATGATACCTTGCCACATCAATTGAATTTCCCAATCCTTTAAAAAGCTTTGATGAATTATCAATTTCGCATTTGCTCTGCTTTCCGTGCATCAACTGCTTTGCATACGATACAACCCCTCCGTACGCTTCATAAATTGATTGATGCCCAAGGCAAACGCCTAATATTTTCATCTCGCTTCCGAGTTTTTTTACCACATCAATGCAAACGCCTGCGTCCTTTGGCCTTTTAGGGCCGGGTGATAAAATAATGTGGCTTGGCGCAAGCTCTTTAATTTCATCCACCGTCATTTCATCGTTTCTGATGATTTTAATATCGTCATTGATTGTGCCTACAAGCTGAAAGAGGTTATATGAAAAGCTGTCATAATTATCTATTAAAAGTATCATTATTCTTCCTCCCCGCTTGCGTTTAAAGCAGTCATAACCGCTTTTGCTTTATTTATGCACTCATTATGTTCTTTCACTGCAACGGAATCGGCTACAATGCCTGCACCGGAGCGAACATATACCTTTCCGTGCTTTTTATATGCCAGGCGAATTGCAATGCAGGTATCAAGATTTCCTGTTAAATCAATATATCCCACTGCACCGCCGTAAATACCGCGCTTGTTATTTTCAAGTTCGTTTATTATTTGCATAGCCCTGATTTTCGGTGCGCCTGAAAGTGTGCCTGCCGGCAAAACCGCGTCTACCGCGTCAAGTGCTGTTTTATCATCTCTTATTTCACCCGTCACGGTTGAACCGATATGCATCACATGGCTAAACTTTAATATTTGATGATATTTGCTTACCTTAACACTGCCGAACTTGCTGATTTTTCCTAAATCGTTTCGCCCTAAATCCACAAGCATATTATGCTCTGCAAGTTCTTTAGGGTCTTTTAAAAGTTCAGCTTCAAGCTTTAAATCTTCCTCACTTGTTTTGCCCCTTGCCCTTGTGCCTGCCAACGGATAAGTGCTTAACTTTCCGTCTTTTAGCTTTACAAGGGTTTCCGGTGAAGCACCTGCCATTTCAATATCATTACTTGAAAAATAAAACATATAAGGCGAAGGATTAAGCTTTCTTAAAATCTTATATGTGTTAAAAAGCGAACCCTCCATCTCGGCTTCAAGCCTGTTTGATAAAACAACCTGAAAAATATCGCCCTCTTTTATGTAATCCTTGGCTTTTTCCACCATATCGGTATACTGCTTTTCATTAAATAAAGGCTTAAATTCGGTTTTTATCTTCGGCTTTTCAATTTCAGCTTCTTCACCTTTTATAATAATATTTTTCATTATTTCAAGCTCTTTTGATGCAATCCTGTAATTTTCTTCAAGATTATCAAGCTGCATATTTACTATAATGATGATTTCGTTTTTTCTGTTATCAAACGCTATAACTTTATCAAACAGCATTAAATCAACATCTTTAAAGTTTCCGTCGTCATTAGCATCAAGCTTTAAGCTCGGCTCGGCGTATTTTACATAATCATATCCAAAGTAGCCTACAAGCCCGCCCGTAAAATTAGGAAGTTCCTCAATCTTCGGTGCTTTATGCTCGGCAAGAATTT
>OGXG01000007.1_pt1 | contig 123973 bp, 111 predicted proteins | sample 1576251 | NCBI WGS metagenome assembly OGXG01 (sample SAMEA3541533, study PRJEB24748) | human gut metagenome | biome: human gut; feature: human-associated habitat; material: faeces | place: China | collected 2012
TACCGCCCCAACCGCAAGCGAATGCCAACGGCATTAACTGACGGGAAGCAGGAATCTTAGCTGCGGAGCAGATACCGAGTGCTACAGGAAGTAAGCAAGCTGCGGTACCGGTGTTGGACAATACTGCGGACAGTACGGTACCAACGATCATCAGGCCGAACATCAGGCTGTTTTCGCCTGTGCCGCACATTTTAACTACGGTATTACCGATTTCTTGTGCAAGGCCGGTGTAGAACATGGAAGCGCCAACTACGAACATACCTGCGAACAGAACAACGGTGGAGTTAGACAGACCGCTGAATACTTGTTTTGCAGGAATCAAGCCTAAGAGGCCGCATGCGATAGCTGCGCCGGTAGCAGTAACTGCGAGAGGGATAAGTTCGGTTACAAATAATAATGCAACTACTGCCAACAAAATAAGACATTTGATTGCTGGGGACATTTTATGTTCCTCCTTTTAAAATTAATTTATATACAATGCCGAGGGAGGCATTCTATATCAGCTATTAATATGTAGTTTTCAAAGAACTTACGGAAATCGCTTATGTATTTTCTTGCATTTCCATGTACCTATTATAACACTATAAGCGTAAAATAAAAAGTTATTTTATTGAAAAATTTACATTATTAACGTAAATGGTGTTTTCTTGTTGCATACTTCTATATTGTATTTTATGTACATTACTGTCATGGTGTTTTATTTTTATGCTTTTATATGCTTTTCTGGAATTAAGTTAAACTATGAGTAAATGATTTTTGAAACGTGCATAAGCCTTTTGTCTGAAAATTATCTTAATTCTCTTTATAAAATCTGCTTTGATAAATTGCAGCCTTCTGCTCCAAAGCCCATTATATCAAGGGTTTGCGATTCATATAATTTTTTTAGTACCTTCTATAAGTTATTTTTAACAGCTGGTGCTAATTTCATTTTTTATGTTGAATGTAATCCAACAGTACATGTCCACTGATTGAGGACACAAAAATGCCATCTTTTTTGTTTAAAATGTGACAGTTTAGTATTCCGGACCGCTTTTTAGGCAAAAATTAAGAGGACGCGCCTTGCAGCGCGTCCTCAGGGGAGTTTCAGTATAAATTATTTACCAACAGGACCGATCATAGCCAACATGGTACCTGCAGCAACTGCAGTACCGATAACGCCTGCTACGTTAGGACCCATAGCATGCATCAGCAGGAAGTTGGACGGATTTGCTTTTTGGCCAACAACTTGAGATACACGAGCAGCCATAGGAACTGCAGATACACCGGCGGAACCAATCAACGGGTTAGTCTTGCCACCGTCTACAATGCACATCAGCTTACCGAAGATAACGCCGGCAGCAGTACCACCGATGAAAGCAACCAGACCAAGGATGATGATCAGGATGGTCTGATAGTTCAGGAATGCATCAGCACTCATGGTCAGACCAGTACCGGTAGCCAGCATAATGGTTACGGTGTTCATCAGAGCGTTTTGTGCGGTGTCGGACAGACGATCCAGGCAGCCAGCTTCTTTGAACAGGTTACCAAGCATCAGCATACCAATCAGAGCGGTTACGGAAGGTAACAGCAGGGAGATAACGATGGTGCACATGATCGGGAATGCAACTTTTTCGAAGTGGGAAACCGGACGGAGCTGTTGCATAACGATTTTACGGTCAGCTTCAGTGGTGAACAGTTTCATGATAGGAGGCTGAATCAGCGGAACCAAAGACATGTAGGAGTAAGCAGCAACTGCGATTGCACCTAACAGCTGAGGAGCCATTTTAGCAGCCAGGTAAATGGAAGTCGGGCCGTCAGCACCACCGATGATGCCGATAGCAGCAGCTTCTTGTACGGTGAAGCCGAGGAGCATAGCGCCCAGCAGAGCTACGAATACACCGCCCTGTGCAGCAGCACCCAGGAGCAGGGTTTTCGGGTTAGCCAGCAGAGGACCGAAGTCGGTCATAGCGCCTACGCCCAAGAAGATCAACGGCGGGAATACTTCGTGGTGAATACCGTACATGATAACGGACATAACACCAGGTTCTTCGAAACCGTTTTTAGGAATGTTAGCAAGAATACAACCGAATGCGATCGGGGACAGCAGCAAAGGTTCGAAACCTTTACCAATAGCCATATAAAGCAGAACCAGACCAACGCAGATCATGATTACGTGACCGCTGGTCAAAGCGGAGAAACCGGAATCTGCCCATACGGAAGACAAAGCAACGATAAATGCTTCCATTTAATATCCTCCCAATTTTCAATTTGTGGAAGGGGCTCTGCGAAAAGCCCCTTCCAAAGATCAAGGGTATTTAAGACTTACTGATATTGCGAACTATCGAGTAAGAATTAGAGAACGATCATAACGTCGCCGGTAGCAACAGTTTGACCTGCGGAAACGCGAACGTCGGAAACAGTGCCATCAGCCGGAGCCATGATTTCGTTTTGCATTTTCATAGCTTCCAGAATCAGCAGAACGTCGCCGGATTTAACAGCGTCGCCAGCTTTTACGTTAATGGACAGAACTTTGCCCGGCATAGGAGCGGAAACGGTGGTTGCACCAGCAGCAACCGGAGCAGCAGCTTTCGGAGCCGGAGCCGGAGCAGCTTTCGGAGCCGGAGCAGCAGCCGGAGCCGGAGCAGCTTTCGGAGCAGCTTTCGGAGCGGAAGCAACAACGCCTGCTTCTTCAACTTCAACTTCGTATGCGGTACCATTTACGGTGATAGTATACTTTTTCATGGATATAATCCTCCTTAAAATCTCGTTTTTTAATTAAAATTGCAAACTATATGCATTAGAAGCATTCTTTACGAACGCTAATAGCTTCAACACGACTGCTTACAGTCCATGCAGATTTAGCATCAATACGACGTACGCAAGCGATTTGGTCTGCGCTAACGCCGCAAGCTGCTACTGCTGCAGCGATAACAGCGATAATTTCGCTATCATCTTGAGCTGCTGCAACCGGAGCTGCAGCGGGAGCTGCTGCCGGTGTAGGAGCTACTGCCGGTTTAGCAACTTTTTTTTTAGTCGGATCGATAACTTGGAGTAAGTTCATCAATACGCCCAGAGCGATCAGTACGCCGAATACGATGGTCATATTGATTAAAGCAATCAACCAAGGATTAGTAGTAACAGGACCCATTTATTTCACCTCATCTTATCTTAAAATAGGTTGTTTAAGCACTAAGCAACTGCTTGTGAATTACAAAGGAATGTTGCCGTGGCGTTTTGCCGGACGGGTTTCGCGTTTGCTTTCCAGCATTTGCAGAGCGTTGATGATGGTGGGACGAGTATTTTTCGGTTCGATAACCATGTCAACCATGCCGCGCATTGCTGCTTGGTACGGAGTAGCAAAGTTGTCGATGTACTCTTTAGTCTTAGCTTCAACATCAGGATCTTTACGGAAGATGATGTTAGCAGCACCAGCAGGACCCATAACTGCGATTTCAGCGGTCGGCCATGCGATAACTTGGTCAGCGCCCAGGTCTTGAGAGCACATTGCCAGGTAGGAACCGCCGTAAGCTTTACGGGTAACCAGAGTGATTTTAGGAACAGTTGCTTCAGAGTAAGCATACAGCATCTTAGCGCCGTGACGGATAATGCCGCCGTATTCTTGGTTGCAGCCAGGCAGGAAGCCAGGAACGTCAACCAGGTTCAGCAGAGGAATGCCGAAAGCGTCGCAGAAGCGGATGAAACGAGCGGATTTATCGGAAGCGTTGATATCCAGGCAGCCAGCCATAACTTTCGGTTGGTTAGCAATGATACCTACGGTTTGACCATCCATACGAGCGAAGCAAGTGATGATGTTGGTTGCCCAGTATTTTTGGTTTTCATAGAATTCGCCGTTATCTACGATAGATTTGATTACATCATACATATCGTAAGCTTGGTTGGAGTTGTCCGGCAGCAGAGTGTTCAGGCTGTCGTCGGTACGCATCGGGTCATCACCAGTCTCTACGATCGGAGCACCTTCAACGTTGTTGGAAGGCAGGAAGGAGAGCAGGTAACGGATTTGTTGCAGGCAGTCTTCGTCGTTTTCAGCAGCGAAGTGAGCAACACCAGAAGTGCTGTTGTGGGTCATAGCGCCACCCAGTTGTTCTTGGGTTACATCTTCACCGGTAACGGATTTAACTACTGCAGGGCCGGTAATGAACATTTTGGAAGTGTTCTTTACCATGTAGATGAAGTCAGTCAGTGCCGGGCTGTATACAGCGCCGCCAGCGGAAGGACCCATAATTGCAGAAATCTGAGGAACTACGCCGGAAGCAATGGTGTTCTCGAAGAAGATTTTACCATAGCCAGCCAGAGCGTCGATAGCTTCTTGGATACGAGCACCGCCGGAATCGTTCAGGCCAACCAGCGGAGCACCCATTTTCAGTGCCAGACGTTGTACTTTAACGATTTTAGCAGCATGCATTTCGCCGAGGGAGCCACCTTCAACGGTGAAGTCCTGTGCGAATACATAAACCAGACGGCCATCGATGGTGCCGTAACCGGTGGTTACGCCTTCACCAGGCAGTTCTTTCTTTTCTTGACCGAAGTTGTAGCAACGATGACGTACAAAACGGTCGAGTTCTACGAAGGAACCTTCGTCGAGGAGAGCAGCGATTCTTTCACGAGCAGTCATTTTGCCGGATTCATGTTGTTTAGCAACACGTTTTTCGCCACCAGCAGCCAGAATTACTTCGGCTTTTTTGAGCATTTTCTCAATTTTTTCTTGAGTAGACAAATCTTACACCTCCATCATTATTGGGAGAACAAATTTATACACAGATGCTGAAGATATATCACTTGTATATCTTCAGCATTATGTAGCTTAAATTATGGGACCTTAAATCGCCCTGAATCTACGCAGCTAATAAATTAGTCTTTGTAGGTTGCAGCCGGTTGGCACAGCTCGAGCAGCAGGCCAGCGGATTTCGGATGAATGAAAGCAATTTTCATTTGGCCAGCACCGTTACGAGGAGCTTTGTCGATCATGCGAACGCCAGCTTCGGTCAGGTCAGCGATAGCTGCTTTGATGTCGTCAACGCGCAGAGCCATATGTTGGATGCCAGGGCCGTTTTTAGCAATGTATTTGCCAATAGGACCATCGTTGTTTTCAGTGATATCAACAAGGAGCTCAATCAGGGTCTCGCCGCAGGGAACAAATACGGTAGCAACACCTTGTTCTTTAACTTCTTCAGTACCGGTAGCTTTCAGGCCCAGTACCTCAGTGTAAATTTTTGCAGCTTCTTCCAAGGTACCAGCGCAAGCGATACCTACATGGTCAACACAAATAGTTTTGAATGCCATAATAAATTCCTCCTAAAATTGTTTTTTTGGCGGTTTATTTTAAAACCTTGCCAACAATATCATCAACGACAGAGTACGGCTCAATCTCGCGGGACTGCATTTTAACAACCAGGTTGTCAAATTCATCCGTTTGAATGACGTTCTTGTCGATGTAGCGATTTACATGGTCATTAAGCATAGCGGTAACCTCGTTTTTAATACGAGCTTTACGGATATCGTTTAATTTACCACTCTCAATCAAATATGCCTTGTGTGCCTCAATAGAGTCCACAACAGCCTCTATACCTTCACCCTTGCTGGCAATGGTCCTGTTAATCGGAGGACGCCAGCCAACATGTTCGGGATTTAATTCGAGCATCATCTCAATCTCAATGTTGAGCTTGTCTGTACCTTCACGATCAGCTTTGTTAATCGTGAACAGGTCACCGATTTCAAGTATACCTGCTTTAATAGCTTGGATATCGTCGCCCATGCCAGGAATTACTACTACCATAGTAGTATCTGCGGTCTTAACAATATCAACCTCAGATTGTCCTACGCCTACGGTTTCAACGATAATAACATCCATGCCGAAAGCATCCATTAATTTAACAGCGTCGCCTGCTTTCTGGGACAGGCCGCCAAGACTGCCGCGTGTTGCCATAGAGCGTACGAAGATACCTTCGTCTGCGGTCAGATCCATCATTCTGATACGGTCGCCTAAGATTGCGCCGCCAGAATACGGGCTAGTGGGGTCAATTGCTACGATACCTACGGTCTTGCCGCGTTTACGGTATTCTTTAGCCAATTTATCAGTCAGAGTACTTTTACCTGCACCCGGAGGGCCAGTGATACCAATTACATAAGCATTACCAGTATGAGGATAAATCTCTGTCATAATTTTGACAGCATCATCGTATTCATTTTCAACAGCAGTGATTGCTTTAGATAATGCAAGACGAGAATGATTTAATAATTTATCTACTATTTCCATAATTCACACCGCCTTGTTTTTGGATAGTGAATATTTTATAAGGCAAGCCGGGACAAACCCGGCTTGCTTTAAGGGATAAAATTATTTAACGTTAGCGTTGATGAAATCAACAATTTTGCTGGTCGGGGTGCCCGGAGTGAATACTTCAGCAATGCCAGCAGCTTTCAGGCCAGGGATGTCAGCGTCAGGAATAACGCCGCCGCCGATAACCAGAACGTCGTTCAGGCCTTTTTCTTTCAGCAGTTCAACTACTTTCGGGAAAAGGGTGTTGTGAGCGCCGGACAGCAGGGACAGTGCAACAACGTTTACGTCGTCTTGCAGAGCAGCTTCAGCGATTTGTTCCGGAGTCAGACGGATACCGGTGTAGATAACTTCAAAACCAGCGTCGCGCAGAGCACGAGCTACAACTTTAGCACCGCGGTCATGGCCATCCAGACCCGGTTTAGCAACTAAAACTTTAACGTTAGCCATTATAGTTTACCTCCGTATATTGGTTGTGTTTACAAATTAGAGAGTGGTATGAGGTTGGTATTCACCGAATACTTTTCTCATAACGCCGCAGATTTCGCCTTCGGTTGCGTATGCACGAACTGCATCCAGAATCAGAGGCATCAGGTTTACATTTTCATCTGCGCATCCAGCTTCCAGAGCTTTCAGAGCAGCTTCTACAGCAGCGTTGTCACGGCGAGCTTTCAGAGCAGCAATCTTTTCAGCTTGCAGCTTGCCTACAGAACCGTCTACGCGCAGCAGGTTTTTCGGAGCTTCTTCTTCTTGAGTGAATTTGTTAACGCCAACGATGATACGGTCGCCTTTTTCGATTTCCATCTGCCATTTGTAAGCAGAGTCTTGGATTTCTTTTTGGATGTAGCCTTTAGCGATAGCTTCAGGAGCGCCACCGATTTCGTCAATTTTCTTAATGTATTCCCAAGCTTCAGCTTCGATCTTGTCGGTCAGAGCTTCTACATAGTAGGAGCCGCCCAACGGATCAACGGTGTCAGCCAGGCCGGATTCGTAAGCAACGATTTGTTGGGTACGCAGAGCGATGGTTACAGACTCAGTGGTCGGCAGTGCCAAAGCTTCGTCTTTGGAGTTGGTGTGCAGGGATTGAGTACCACCCATTACAGCAGCAGCAGTTTGCAGAGCAACACGAACGATGTTGTTGTTCGGTTGTTGAGCGGTCAGCATGGAGCCAGCGGTTTGGGTATGTACACGCAGCATCATGGATTTCGGTTTTTTAGCACCGAAACGCTCTTTCATAACTTTGGCCCATACACGACGGGAAGCACGGAATTTAGCAACTTCTTCGAGTACGTTGTTATGAGCATTCCAGAAGAAGGACAGACGACCTGCAAATGCGTCAACGTCCAGACCAGCTTTGATAGCAGCTTCTACATAAGCGATACCATCAGCAATGGTGAATGCGATTTCCTGAGAAGCGGTGGAACCAGCTTCACGGATATGGTAACCGGAGATGGAAATGGTGTTCCACAGCGGTACGTTCTTGGAGCAATATTCAAAAATGTTGGTGATCAAACGCATGGACGGTTTCGGCGGGAAAATGTAAGTGCCGCGAGCAGCATACTCTTTCAGAATATCGTTCTGAATGGTACCACGCAGTTTGTCAGCGGAAACGCCTTGTTTCTCAGCTACTGCAATGTACATAGCCAACAGTACGGAAGCAGGAGCGTTGATGGTCATAGAAGTGGATACTTTATCCAGGGAAATTTGGTCGAACAGGATTTCCATGTCAGCCAGGGAGTCGATAGCTACGCCTACTTTACCAACTTCGCCTTCAGCCATCGGATCGGTGGAATCATAACCGATCTGGGTCGGCAGGTCGAATGCGCAGGACAGGCCGGAACCACCGTTAGCCAGCAGGTAACGATAACGTTTGTTGGATTCTTCAGCGGTGGAGAAACCAGCATACATACGCATGGTCCAGAAACGGCCACGATACATGGTCGGTTGAACACCACGGGTGTAAGGATATTCACCGGGGAAGCCCAGTTTAGTCATGTAGTCAAAGTTTTCACCAAGATCTACCGGGGTGTACAGTCTGTTAGGAACCAGGTTTGCGCGTTCAGGGTTTTTTACCAGTTTAGCTTCAACTTCAGCATGATATTTCTCTAAACCGGCTTTAATTTCTTCAAATGCCATTCTCAAATCCTCCTTAAAATATTTGTGTTTCATATTTCGGATTGGACGGTTCCGAAATGATGGTGAGAGTGTTCCGTCTATGACGGCTATATATGGCAAAGTCTAGGGTGAGACTTCGTCAACTAAGTTTATTTGACAAAGCCTTGGGTAAAGCTTTGTCTATGTATACCTGCCGGCGGGAATCTCACCCACCGGCAAGCACATTACATAGTTTAACCTATTTTGCAAAACTTAACAAGGGGTTTCGCAAAGTTTTTTTAAAATTATTTACCTTCAACCATGCCTTCCATGGAACCGGTTTCAGCAAACAGTTTGTAGCAATCGAATGCTTCTGACAGGATGTGCGGGGTTTGGCTGTTGCCGCAAGCTTCGCAAGCGCGTTTGAAGTAATCATACAGCCAAGGTTGATATTTCGGGTTAGCGATCTGATCGATGATGATCGGAGCTTTCTCTTTCGGGCTCAGGCCACGCAGGTCAGCAACGCCACGTTCGGAAACGATAACGTCAACGTCCAGAGTAGCATGGTCGATATGGCTGCAGAACGGAACTACGGAAGAAATCTTGCCGCCTTTTGCCAGGGAGTTGGTGAAGAATACGGTCAGGTAGCCGTTACGAGCGAAGTCGCCGGAACCGCCAACGCCGTTCATCAGCTTGGTGCCGCAAACATGAGTGGAGTTTACGTTACCATAGATATCAACTTCAATAGCGGTGTTCATTGCGATTACGCCGATACGACGAGCAACTTCAGGACTGTTGGAGATTTCTTGCGGACGGAGCAGCAAGTATTTTTTGTAGTGTTCTACGTTCTCGTAGAATTTCTTTTGGCACTCAGGAGACGGAGTCAGAGCGGTACCGGAAGCAACGCGGAGTTTACCAGCGTCGATCAGGTCGAACATACCATCTTGAATAACCTCAGTGTAAACGGTCAGGTCTTCGAAATCGGAGTTAACCAGACCATTGATAACTGCGTTAGCAACGGAGCCTACGCCGGATTGCAGCGGCAGCAGGTTTTTCGGCAGACGGCCTTCTTTAACTTCATTTTTCAGGAAGTTAACGAGGTTAGCGCCCATATGTTTAGCGTCTTCGTCAATTTCGCCCAGCGGACGAACTTTATCAGTAATGTCACAAGGTACAACTGCAACGATTTTATCTACTTCGCAAGGAATGTAGGTGGTACCGATGCGGTCTTCCGGTTTTTCAATAGGAATAGCTTTGCGGTACGGAGGATCCAGAGGAACATAGGAGTCATGCATGCCTTCCAGACCTACCGGTTGAGTGGTGTTAACTTCAACGATAACCTTTTTAGCGCCAGCTACATAAGAGGAGCTGTTGCCCATGGAAGTGGTCGGGATCAAGCCTACTTTGCCATCGCCGAGGTCGTTGATTTTGCAAACTTCAACGATTGCAACATCCGGACCGGTCGGACGGCCAGCCATGAAGCCATAGCGAACCATTTGAGCCATGTGGGACAGATGAATATCAGCGTATTTTACTTTACCAGCGTTGATAGCTTTACGCATGGTGCCGTTGGTCTGGTAAGGCAGACGACGGTCAATAATGCCAGCTTCAACCATTGCTTGGTCGATTTCAGGACCAACAGATGCGCCAGTCCAAACGTTAACTTTGAAAGGAGTTTTTTTGCCCTTTTCAGCAAGAGCCAGAGGAACAGCTTTCGGATAGCCAGACGGTGTAAAACCGCTGACACCTAAATTGTCACCATCTTTTACGAATTCTGCAGCAGCTTCAGCGCTCATCACTTTGTCAGCTACTACGTCACAAATGCGATCTTTAATATCGATCATGTTTACCTTCCTCCTTTTAATTAGGACATTGAGTTTTTATAAGGGTGTTACCCCTTTGCATATAACTTATCAGCAATACCTTGCGGCATTACGAATAAGATATTACCGTATATCAAGCTCTTCACAAATATTTCATACTTGACTATATAGTCATTTCGACATATAAGAGAAAACTCCTGCTTGTACTATAAATATTTTTTCAAAGGCTTCTTTACTATCTGCTACAATTATAACACATTTTCAGAAAAACTTCACTTTTTTCTGTCAAATTTTTCCTGTGTTTTACATAGCAGGCAAATTGCACTCAACGATATATATAATACCAATAAAATTGTAACACTGCAAGCTTTTTCTTTACAAATTTACAAAACACCCCCTTCTTTTCAAGGAAAAAAAGGGGGTGTTGTATTATCCAGATAGAACAATTAACGGTTTTGCGCGTGGTAGTGTGTGTGTAATAGACTATGCGCCCTCTCGGAAAGAGGTTTACCTAACCAAGTATCATAAAGTGTTTTTATTTCCGGGTTTTCGTGCGATTTTCGTAATTCGCTTGTACGGTCGCAATTAAAAATAGCTTCACGGCGTTTTTGCCTGATAGAAGCATCTACCGGAACCGGCTGACCGCCGCCGCCGATGCAGCCGCCCGGGCAGGCCATAACCTCAATAAACTGATAATCCGCTGTACCTGCTTTAATGCGTTCCAACATCATTTTAGCAGATTTAAGCGTATGTACTACGGCAACCTTCACGGATACACCTGCTACATCAATAACAGCTTCACGTGTCTGCTCCATGCCGCGCACCTCATTATATTCAAGCTTCGGCAGTTCCTTGCCGGCAACAACTTCGGCCACAGTACGCAGAGCCGCTTCCATTACGCCGCCGGTTGTGCCGAAGATAACTGCGGCACCGGTGCCGGTTCCCAGAGGTGAATCAAATTCTGCTTCTTCCAGCGCATTAAAGTCAATGCCCGCCTCGCGGATCATACGTCCCAGCTCACGTGTAGTGATAACTACATCTACGTCGCGATAACCGCTGGCGCACATTTCCTCGCGTGCAGCCTCAGCCTTTTTCGCAGTACAGGGCATTACGGATACACTGACGATTTTAGCCGGGTCAATGCCTGCACGTTCCGCAAAGTAGGTTTTGGCAACAGCGCCGAACATCTGCTGCGGAGATTTGGCAGTAGACAGATGCGGCAGCAGCTCAGGATATTTCAGCTCAATCATATTTACCCAGCCGGGGCTGCAAGAGGTAATCATCGGCAACACGCCACCGTTCTGCAAGCGCTGCAGGAACTCGTGCCCTTCCTCCATAATAGTAAGGTCGGCAGAGAAGTTTGTATCAAAAACCTTGTCAAAGCCTAAATGACGCAATGCCGCCACCATTTTGCCGGTAACAACCTGACCTGCCGGAATGCCCAGCTCTTCGCCCAGGGCTACGCGCACTGACGGAGCAGTTTGTACTACAACAACCTTCTCAGGATTATTGATTGCATCCCAAACCTTGTCTGTATCATCCTTTTCCACGATAGCGCCTGTCGGGCAGACATCGGCACACTGGCCGCAGTAGGTGCAGGCACTGTTGAGCAAATCATGCTCAAAGGCTGTAGATACCATGGTGTTGAAGCCACGGCCGGCAAAGCTGTAAACGCTCATACCCTGCACATCACGGCAGACACGGATACAACGGCCGCAGAGAATGCATTTTTCCTGATCGCGTACCAGTGACGGATTGCTGTTATCAATAGTACGCGCTCTTGTTTCGCCACCCTCGAAGCGCAGCTTACGCACGCCCAAATCAGCGGCAATTTTCTGCAGCTCGCAGTCACCGTTCTTCTGACAGCACAGGCAATCCTTCGGATGATTGGTCAAAAGCAGCTCCAGCACTGTTTTGCGTGCTTCGCGTACCTTGGAGGTATTAGTTTTTACTACCATACCCTCGCTTACGGGATATACGCAGGAAGCAACCAGAGTGCGTGCACCGCTGGCTTCTACCATGCACAGGCGGCAGGCACCCTCCGGACGCAGGTCCGGATGATAGCACAGCGTAGGAATATAAATACCCGCGCTGCGTGCAGCCTCCAGGACACTGGAGCCTGCGGGGGCCTGAATCTGTTTTCCATCAATTGTCAAATTAACCATCTGCATCATCAGTCCCCTCCTTATGCCTTGCTGATAGCCTTAAACGGGCACGCCGTCATGCAGGCACCGCATTTAATGCATTTGTTCTGGTCAATAACATGTTTTGTTTTCGGCGAACCGCTGATAGCCTGTACCGGGCACTGACGTGCGCACAGCCCGCAGCCGCGGCAGACATCGCTGATTTCGTAATGCAGCATCTTTTCGCAGACGCCTGCAGGACAGCGCTTCTCTTTGATATGCGCTTCGTATTCATCTCTGAAATATTTCAGGGTGCTCAAAACAGGGTTGGGAGCGGTTTGTCCCAAGCCGCAAAGAGCTGTTTCCTTGATATTCTTGGCAAGGTTTTCCAGCAGCTCGATATCGCCCTCGCGTCCCTGGCCCTCCGTAATACGGGTAAGGATTTCCAGCATACGCTTCGTGCCTTCGCGGCAGGGAGTACATTTGCCGCAGGATTCCGACTGCGTAAAGTTCAGGAAGAACTTGGCAACGTCAACCATGCAGGTATCCTCATCCATAACAACCAGACCGCCGCTGCCCATCATAGCACCGGCAGCAATCAGGGAATCATAATCAACAGGCAAATCCAGCATGCTTTCAGGCAGACAGCCGCCGGACGGACCGCCGATCTGTACAGCCTTAAACTTTTTACCGTTGGTAATACCGCCGCCGATATCATAGATAATTTCGCGCATGGTAATACCCATAGGCACCTCTGCCAGACCGGTATTATTGATTTTGCCGGTCAAAGCGAAAACCTTGGTGCCCTTTGATTTTTCGGTACCAAGCTGGCAGTACCAGTCTGCACCGTTAACGATAATCTGTGCAACATTGGCAAAGGTTTCTACGTTGTTGATATTCGTCGGCTTGCCCCACAGGCCGCTGACCGCAGGGAAAGGCGGACGCGGACGCGGCATGCCGCGCTTGCCTTCGATAGAAGCCATCAGTGCAGTTTCTTCGCCGCAGACGAAGGCACCTGCACCCTCTTTAATATGAATAGTAAAGCTGAAATCGCTTTCAAAAATATGCTCGCCTAACAGGCCCATTTCTTCAGCCTGAGCAATTGCGGTACGCAAGCGTTTGATAGCAAGCGGATATTCCGCACGTACATAGATATAGCCTTCATCCGCACCCATAGCATAACCACAGATAGCCATGCCTTCCAATACACGATGCGGGTCGCCCTCCAATACGCTGCGGTCCATAAATGCGCCCGGATCGCCCTCGTCCGCATTACAGATAACATACTTTTTATCGCTCTCGGAGTTTTTGGCAAACTGCCATTTCATACCGGTCGGGAAGCCGCCGCCGCCACGACCGCGCAGGCCGGATTTTTTAACCTCGTCCACAACCTCCTGCGGAGTCATCTGCGTAACAGCCTTAGCCAATGCCTCATAACCGCCTACGGCGATATATTCTTCAATAGCTTCCGGATTGATAGCGCCGCAATTAGCCAATACCAGGCGATGCTGCTTTTTGTAGAAGCCGATTTCCGAATAACGCGGAACCTGCTCCTGATTTATGGGTTCACGATAAAGCAGACGCTGTACGATGCGTCCTTTATATAAATGTTCTTCAACAATGGTTTTAACGTCCTCCGGCTTTACACTGCAATAGAAGGTACCTTCCGGATAAACGATAACCAGCGGTCCGTGCTCGCAGAAGCCATGGCAGCCTGTTTCAACAACCATAACCTCATCCTGCAGGCCGAACTTTTGCAGCTCTCTGGCAAAAGTCAGCTGAATTTCCTTCGAGCCGTTAGCCTTACAGCCCGTACCGCCACACACTAAAACGTGAGCTCTTATATGCTGCATAATATTTTCCTCCACCTGTTTTGTTTACAAGCTACGATACATCAGCTTCTCCAACTGTTGTGCACCCTGCCTGCGGCTTATTCCTGATCCAGCCTGCCTACGACAAGTTCTTCCACAATATGACCGTTTACCACATGCTCTGCGATAATTTTGGGAACATCCTCCGGGGTTACCTTGCCATAGGTAATGCGTGCTTCACCCGGACGCACTACATCCACGAGCACCTCTTTTTCGCACATGCCGATACAGCCTGTCTGCTGCACCTGCACATCAAATAAATGACGCTTGTTCAGCTCCTGCAGGATAGCGCTCATAACCTCGCGCGCACCGGCAGCAATACCGCAGGTACCCATGCCTACAATAATTTTAGTTCCGGAACTCTGACGCAGCTTGATATCTGCTTTCAGCTTATCTCTCAAAGCGTGTAAATCCGCTAAGCTTTTCATTCGTTTATACCTCCTTACCCTGCACCTGTGCCAGCTGTTCCTTTAAATAAGCACCCAGCCAGGCATATATTTCAGGATTGGCAAAGTCACACGCTTCGCCTAATATTTCTCTGACCTCCTGCGTTCTGAACACCAGCGAGCCGTTGGCACCGTTATAGGCAAATTCCAGCTCCAGCTGCGGCGCCCCTGCCAACAGCACCTGCACGCTGCTCACAATATCTCCCAGCGGTGGCCGGTCAATATTATCTGCCGCAAAATATGCAGTCAGCTCGGTTCCCTTTCCGAGCGCAGACTGCAGCTCCAAATGTCCGCCGCATTGCTGCGTAACCATATCGATAAAGGGAATCCCCATGCCTACCTTTCTGGTAGTACGGCTGGTAACAAAGGGGTCGCGCACCCGCTGCAGCATCTCGCTGTCCATACCCTTGCCGTCATCGCGAACGCTGAAAACAAAGTACCCCTGTTCATTTTCGCTGACAGTCAGCCATATGTGACGGGCACCGGCAGCCACAGAATTTTGGGCTATATCCAAGATGTGTAATGCCAGCTCCCGCATTTTATTTATACCTTGCCAAAATGCCTGCCAGCTTATCGGTAGTCAGGCGTCCATGCGTATCATCGTTAATCTGCATAACCGGCGCCAACCCGCAGGCACCGATGCAGGCTACAGTTTCCAGAGTAAAGCGCAGGTCATCGGTCGTATGTCCGGCCTTAATACCCAGCTGCTTTTCCAAAGCCTGCAGAATTGTTTTGCCGCCACGCACATGGCAGGCAGTACCTTGGCAGACGCGAATAACATTGCGTCCGCGCGGATTAAGATGGAACAATGAATAAAAGGTTACTACGCCGTAAATTTCGGAAATCGGCGTACCTGTTTTATCGGCAATATACTCCAGTACATCCTTAGGCAAATAGTTGTACAGGTTCTGCACTTCCTGCAGAATAGGAATCAACGGTCCTTTAACATCTGCGTATTTTTCCAGAATGGCATCTATGCGCTGCTTTTCCGGATTATCGCCGCCGCAACAGCTGCATTTACGCTCAAGACGGTTTTCACTATTGTTCATACTACCCCTCCTCTAAAGGATTTTTTGTAAACTTACTCACTCAGTATACCATTTAACAGATAATTGCACAATACTATTTGCGTAAATTTCGTCATATAGCATACTCTATTTATATTATTCTTTGCAAAAGTCTGAAAATTGTCCTGCAAGGACAGCTCGCATCCCTTTACCTGCCAAGGCCAATTTCAGCTCTGCTATCGTTAATTCCTCCACCTGTAGTAAATTTTTCGGTCCCTGTACAAAATCATAAATATTATGTGCATCGGAATTCGTAACAAACGGCAGATAACCTGCCAAACGCTGCAGCTTCGACTGCATCTTGCGACGCCAGCCTGCTGCAGAAATTTCGGCAGCAGCAAAGCCGAAGTCCGGCTCAATAAAACCAAGCTGTCCCAGAATGCTGTAGGAAGGACGGTCAATGTGAGCGGCAATGGTAAGGCCGCCCAAAGCTGTAACCTGCTGCACAATCTGCGCCGCTGTCAACGACAGCGGTGCGTGCAGCAAACGCTGCTCCTCACGCACAAACTCGTCCTCGGCATCTACTACATACTGGGCGCCGAAACTTTCGACATCATTCAGCATACCGTTCATATGCTCATCAACCAGCAGCTGCCATCTCTGCAGCTGCTCCAGCGTATCAAACAGCGCCACAATATGCGCCTCTTCACTGCTTTCCACTTCCATACCGGGAAATACCTTCACGCCGTAGCGCTGCGCTGCCTCCAGCGCAGCCGGCACGTTGGCACTGGCGTTATGGTCGGTAATAGCAACAGCGCCAATGCCATACTCGGCGGCACGCATCACAATATGATGCGGGGTCATTTCTACCTCAGCACAGGGCGAAAGCAGCGTATGTACATGTAAATCCGCCAGAACTGTCTGCATTGCTTAGTCCTTCTTGCCAACACCCAATTCATACAGCTTGCCGATAACCTCAAAAGCAGGCTCCTCGGTTGCCGCAACAACAACATCATTCAGATTTGCCTTATGCAGCGTATCCTCCGCAACCGGACCGTCGCCTGCTACGATAACTGCCGCAAAGCCAATCAGGGAAGCAACAGCAGCAACATTCTGATGTCCCTGCATAGTTACCCAAACCATACCGGTCTGGCCCTGGCCCATAGCATTACTCAGTAAATCGGAAGCATAACCGCCTTCTACCTCTGCATATAAAGCGTCCTCGCTTACATCCTTAGTCAGAAGCTTCAAATCAAGCTTCTCAATCATCTCTTTAACCTTCATCGTTGTCTGCCTCCGTTTTATTTATTTCTGCCGGCTCATGATAAATAGGTATCTGCTTAGCCAGCTCCAGCATGCCCTGTGACAATTTATGTACACTGGCACGCAATTTAAAAATACAATCTATCTCGTGCGCCTTGCCCTGCACGATATCCTCCGCCAAGCCCTGGCAGCTGGGTGCGCCGCAGGCACCACAGTCCAGACCGGGCAAGGAACAGAGCACTTCTTCCATGCGCTCAAATTTTTTCATCGCTTCCATGATATCATCATCAAGCTGCATCATCGGACGCGCCACCAGCTTCTTGCGGTAAGCCTCCGAATGAGGGAAATCCTCCAGCACCATCGTGCGCGCCATCGCCTCACGCCTGTCCGCCGGCTCCTGCTCCCGCAGGCTTGCGATACGCCTGCGCAGGTTACATTCGGCCACGAACTTGTTTTCTGCTGCCAAAAGACCGCCCAGGCAGCCTCCTTTGCAGGCACTGCATTCCACATAATCAAGCTGCGGCATTTTATTCATAGAAACCTGCTCCAGCAGGTCATACACATTATCAATGCCGTGAATTGCCAGACCGTTGGTAATACCGGCGCTTTCAATTTCGCCGCCGTAGGTTCCCCAGGCCATGCCGTAAGAGGAACCGGTACGCACATTCAGCTCATGCGTGCCGCCAAGATTCTTCAGCAGCAGGCCGTAAATCTCCGACAGGCTGAAGCTGCCGGTAAGCTCTGTATGATGCACATCTACTGACTGGCGGATATTAGTTTCCTTGGAAGGACAGGGCGAGATAAACCATACGCCTATCAGCTCCTTCGGCAGCTGCTTGCGCGCCGCCGCTTCACGCTTTACGTAAATCGCAGCAGCCTCTGCCGGTGGCAGTACAGGCACCACCTGCTTAATCAGCTCGGGGAACTTTACCTGAATCAGGCGCATAACTGCGGGGCAAGTAGATGAAATCAACGGCTTGCGTCCGTTGCTGTTCTTTTTTACATATTCTTCTATTTCCAGGGCGATATACTCCGAAGCCAGTGAAACATCAAAAATTTCATCAAAGCCTATATTATGCAGGCCCTGCCAGATGCTTTCCAGCGGAATATTATCCGGGAACTGCGCATACAGTGAAGGCGCAGGCAGCACAATATTATAAGCATAATCTGCCAAGCCCTCCAGCGTGTCGGTTTTTACGTTAAAGGCATGATAGGGACAGCCTGCAGCACAGGCACCGCAGTCAATACAGCGGTCTCCCAAAATCTCCGCCTTGCCGTTGCGTACGCGGATGGCCTCTGTCGGACACAGCTTGACGCAGGATACGCAGCCCTGACATTTATTCCGCTGCAATTCCACCGAATGGAAATATGTTGTTGGTTGAGGAGCCATTGCGTATCACCTCGTTTCCTAAAATCTCTTATAAATCCTCGCTCTGGTGCTTGAACTGCATCGTGATGCAGGTTCCTTCACCCACCTTGGACTGAATATCGAACTTATCGGAGCACTTTACCATATTAGGCAGGCCCATGCCGGCGCCAAAGCCCATCTGACGCACATAATCAGGCGCAGTAGACCAGCCCTCCTGCAAGGCCTTATTGATATCAGGGATTCCGGGGCCGTGGTCGGTTACCGTAATCACCGTAGCATCCGGGAAAACCTCGGCCGCTACATTGCCGCCGCCGGCGTGAATGATAACATTCATCTCCGCTTCATAGGTGCCGATAGCAATACGGCGCACAATATCTGCCGGAATGCCCAGGCGCTGCAGCATCTTTTTTATTTTAGAAGAAGCTTCGCCTGCGCGCTCAAAATCTCCGCCAACGCAGTCAAAGGCTAATTTTACTGATTTACTGTCTGTCATTTTGCTTTACTCCTTTTTGCTGCAGCCACGGATACCGGCTCCGTAAAGAATGCCGCAGGCTTCAAATAAGGTATAATCGGTAGCCAGAACCGGCAGATTGTTTTCCGCCGCCGCTGCCACAATATCAGCATCAGGCACCTTTCCACGCACAAATACCAGCGCGCTCAGCTCCGTCATATCGGCGGTGCGCACTACCTGCATATTAGTCAGTCCCGTGCACAGCAAGGTATTGCTTTTGGTAAAGGCCAGAACATCGCTCATCATGTCACTGCCGCAGCAGGACTCAATTTGGCGGTGCATCAGCTCGCTGCCGGTCAGAACCTTGGCCTGCAGCAGCTTTTGTACATTATACAAATCCATACACATAGCCCCTTCCTCCATTTATTACAGCTTTTATCTAAGCAAAATATCTGTTTTTTGCCAGACTTGATTACATTTATTGTACACTTTAATACGCAAGATGTAAATAAATAGTATAGCATAACTATGTAAAAAAGAAGACCGGCCCACAGGACCAGCCTTCAAACTTCACTATAAAAGCTGCATGCTTTAACCCGCAATGCCTGCCAAAGCCTGCTGCAAATCCGCCAGCAAATCTTCCTTATCCTCCAAACCGCAGGACAGACGAACCAAGCCTGCAGGAATACCGGCCACCGCCAGCTGCTCATCCGTCATCTGACGATGCGTTGTAGTTGCCGGGTTCAGGCAGCAGGTACGCGCGTCGGCAACATGTGTTTCGATTGCCGCAAGCTGCAAGCGCTTCATGAATTCTTCCGCCGCCTTGCGTCCTCCCTTCAGGTTGAAGGAAACTACGCCGCAGCCGCCGTTGCCAAGATATTTTTGCGCCAAAGCATAGTATTTATTGGATGGAAGTCCGGGGTAGTTGACATATTCCACCTGCGGCTGCTGCTCCAAAAATTCCGCTATAGCCTGAGCGTTTTCTACATGGCGCGGCATACGCACATGCAACGATTCCAGGCCAAGATTCAGGATGAACGCGCTTTGCGGTGATTGCACAGCGCCGAAATCACGCATCAGCTGCGCCGTTGCCTTCGTAATAAACGCACCCTCCTTGCCAAACTTTTCAGCGTAGGTAATTCCGTGATAGGATTCATCCGGTGCGCACAGACCGGGGAACTTGTCGGCATGCGCCAGCCAGTCGAACTTGCCGCCGTCGATAATCGCACCGCCAAGGCAGGCAGCATGTCCATCCATATACTTCGTGGTCGAATGCGTTACGATGTCTGCGCCCCATTCCAGCGGACGGCAGTTAATCGGTGTCGGGAAGGTGTTGTCCACGATCAAAGGCACACCATGACGATGCGCCGCGTTGGCAAATTTTTCAATATCCAGCACCGTCAGTGCGGGGTTAGCGATAATTTCGCCAAACACAGCCTTGGTATTGTCCTGAAAAGCAGCGTCCAGCTCCTCGTCCGTAGCATCGGGCGAAACAAAGGTCGCTGTTACACCCATCTTTGCCAGTGTTACATCAATCAGATTATAGCTGCCGCCGTAAATCGAAGAAGAAGCAACAATATGGCTGCCCGCCTCGCAGATGTTGAACAGGGCAAAGAAGTTAGCTGCCTGTCCGGAAGATGTGAGCATTGCTGCAGCGCCGCCCTCCAGCTCCGCAATCTTAGCTGCTACGAAATCGCAGGTCGGGTTTTGCAGGCGGGAGTAAAAATAGCCTGTAGCCTCCAGGTCGAACAGCTTGCCCATCGCCTCGCTTGTATCGTACTTAAATGTAGTGGATTGGATAATAGGAATCTGGCGCGGTTCGCCGTTGCACGGTTTATAACCACCTATTAAACATTTGGTATTGATTTTAAAATCACTCATTTTCTATCGCTCCTTTAACAATTTATCATTGTATTATTGATTGGCAGGAATTGCTGCACCCATGCGCTGCAGCTGCAAAAGAATTTTGTTATATTCGCCCAAAGCCTTATCCAACTTATTACCGCTCGCCGGTGCCAGCTCGTGCAAATCATACGGCGTATCCTGGTAAACAATGTTCAGCCAGTTCATATAGAACAGATGCGCGTAACTGCGCCATTTAAAAACCGGTTCCTGCGTTGTATCGCCATCTGGGAAGTAGAACTCCGGCAAAGCAATCGGCAAATTCTTTTTCTTATCGCGGAAATATTCATTAGCCAAGGTATAGCGATCATATTCGAAATGGCCTAAAACGAAGATGCGGCGCAAATCCTTGGTAGCACAGATGTTGATACCGTTTTCTACCGAACGGGACAGCACCTGCAACGCCTTGCAGGCATCAATCGCATCATCATCAACCGCGGTATGACGTGACTGCGGAATAAAGTATCTGTCGTCAAAGCCACGCAGCAGCGGATGATTCTTCACCGTCAGGCCGTAGGGGAAGATGCCAAACATTTTCGCCGGCAAAATCGTCTTGTTAACACCATAATAATGGTACAAGGCAGCCTGCGCGCCCCAACAAAGTGTCATCGTAGAATAGCAGTGATATTCTGCCCAGTCCAGATAAGCTTCGATTTCCTTCCAGTAATCAACAGCCTCAAAGGGAATGGTTTCTACAGGCGCACCTGTCATCAGGAAGGCATCGTAATAGCGGTCCTTAACATCATCAAACTCCAGATAAGCGCGGTCAAGATACGAATTATCGGTATGCGTAGTTTCACGGCTCACAGTACGGCAGAAATCAACCTCTATCTGCAGCGGAGAATTGCCCAAAAGGCGCAGCAGCTGAATTTCCGTCGGCTTCTTCAGCGGCATCAGGTTCAGCACGCACACCTTCAGCGGACGAATACGCTGCGTTGTCGCACGCTGCTCTGTCATGGTAAAAATTCCTTCCTCCTGCAGTTGGCAGATAGCGGATAAATGGTCATTGATTTTAATCGGCATTGTTTGTTCCTCCTACATTTCCTAACTTAGATTTTCGACTTGTTACAGGAGGATGAGCAATAAAAAAGCTTCCGTTCCTGTAAAAATACAGGGACGAAAGCGTTGCTTCGTGATACCACCCTAATTCATCCATATGTCACCACACGGACCTCATCAAGTACGCAGGGATTGTTTACCCTTTAATACTCCAGCACTGTAACGGGTGCACCCGGACGGCCTAAATGCATGCATCTCAGCCCATCGGCTCCAAGACCATCTTCAATGTCACCACCTGCTCCCTCTTGCACCATCACGAAGGCTCTCTTTGCCAGGCTCGTACATTTACTCTTCTCTTCATTGCCCGTTATTAAGTTATGTACATGATAATACAGTAATTCTTTGTAATTGTCAACAAAAAGTTGCAGTTTTCTCGTAAAAAAAGGAGATGTCAGAGATTTTGTAAAGCAGGTTACAGAAATTGCAGGAAAATGTTGGTAGTAGCAAAAAGCACCGACATCTACAGTAGCAATTGTATGGCCGATTTTATTTTTGTTATTTTTAGAATTTTCTCTTGACTTTGTTTTCCCTTTTCTTTATACTTAGCTTAGCTTCAAATTTACAACAAAATAAGCAGTGCCTATCGGCTTACGTCGGTAGTAATTTAGCAGTACCTATGGTATCCGAACTTTCGGATGCTATGTGTACTGCTTTTTTGTTTGGCAGCTTATGTTGTATTTTGCCGGAGCAAATATTATAATTAAAGGAGGAAACTATGACCAAAAAACTATCCGAAAGCAGTCTCCTGCTGACACAGGAAGAGCTGCAAAAGCACATCTTAGGCATGACCTTGTTCAACGACTTGCTTGCCAGAGCTGTTTTAGAGGACAAAGAGGCCTGTGAGCACATTCTGCGTATCCTTACCGGTATCAAAACACTGGTAATCAAAAAGAACAAAACGCAATATGTCATCAGCAAGCTCTCCTCGCACAACATCATTATGGATGTACTCGCTGAAGATGCCAACAACAAGCTTTATGAAATTGAAATTCAGAAGGCAGATGGTGGTATTGCACACGAAAAACGGATGCTTTATTACGCATCAACTATCATCAATGAATACTTTTTTAAAGGTGATCAAACTTATGCATCTGTACCCGAACTGCACATTTTTTATATCAGCCAGACAGATATCTGGAAGCTTGGTAAAACCTGCTACCCTATTTTAAAGTTTTTAGGCGATACCACTACTCCTTACAACGATGGCCTGCATATGTGCTATATCAACGCAGAGGTTAACGATAGCAGCGATATTGCACAACTTATGCAATATTTTTCTACCGCCGCCGCAGATGATTTTAGCCAGGGAAAACTTTCACAATGCATTAATAATCTCAAAACCACAAAGGAGGGACTCACAACTATGGATAATTTCAGCAAGCAAATTTATGAAGCTGGCATTAATGATGGAAGAGCTGAAGGTTTGGCTGAAGGCAAAGCTGAAAGCATCAAAAATCTTATGTCTACAATGAATGTCTCCATTGACCAAGCCATGGATATTTTAAAAACTCCGCCCGAAGAACGTCAGTACTTTAAGGACCTGTTAGCTAAGGAGCAGTAGGCTCCGCCTACCTAAAAAACAGGCCTGTCACAAAAGGACAATGTCGATTTGCTGACGCCAGAAAATCCATTAGTTGGCTGTAGCTTATATTTTTATACCAGGACCGCTATCCGGTCCTGATTTTTTTCATATACGGCAGATTGAAAGCTTACTGCAGTACACAAAAATTCAGCACACACAGTATCACCTGTATGATAAGCATTATTATTGTTTTCAGAATTTTCACTTGATTTTATTTACTATTTTCTTTATACTTAGCTTAGCTTCACACTTACAACAAAATAAACAGTGCCTATCGGCTTACGTCGGTAGTAATTTAGCAGTACTTATGGTATCCGGACTTTCGGATGCTATGTGTACTGCTTTTTTGTTTGGCAGCTTATGTTGTATTTTGCTGGAGCAAATATTATAATTAAAGGAGAGAAATCAGTATGCCGGCTATTTCAATGTTTTATGGTATTATTATCAAGATGTACAACAACGGTGAACACAATCCGCCTCATTTCCATGCATCATATCAAGGATATTATGCTACCTTCAATCTTGATGGTGAGCTAATTGAAGGAGATATGCCAAAAAGACAGATTAAATTTATAGCAGCCTGGACAGAAATTCACAAAGATGAGCTAATAGCCAATTGGGAACTGGCTATTAACGAAGAACCCTTATACAAAATCAAACCATTGCGTTAAAAGGAGTGACCACGATTATGGAAACGCCAGTATGGGTAGTTACCAACGTACAACCGCAAAAAGATTATACGCTGATCTTAACCTTTGCCAGCGGAGAAAAGAAGCTTTTTGATGCTCGCCCACTTCTTGCCAAAGCAATCTACAAGCCATTGAATAATCTCAGTTTTTTCCTGACAGCTAAGGCTGATTGTGGTTCCGTAGCCTGGAGCGATGAAATTGATATTGCACCGGAATATTTATACGAGTGCAGCCTTCCTTTGCAGGTTATTTAAGCTGCTACTTAATTTTACTAATGTAATATTAGCAGGGATGGACTTACAACTATGGATAATTTCAGCAAGCAAATTTATGAAGCTGGCATTAATGACGGCAAGGCTAAAGGCAAAGCTGAAGGTTTGGCTGAAGGCAAGGCTGAAAACATCAAAAATCTTATGTCTACAATGAATGTCTCCATTGACCAGGCCATGGATATTTTAAAAACCCCACCCGAAGAACGTCAATACTTTAAGGACCTGTTAGCTAAGGAGCTGTAGGCTTCAGCTACTCAAAAAGCGCCTGCCATCCGGCAAGCGCTTTTTCTATGCATTAGTACATTACTTGTGGTTGGGTCGAACTCGTCCATTTTTTGTGCTCGATTAAGACCTGGTACATTTTGCGGTTTCGCTAGTACATTCTTTTACTTGAACTAGTCCAAATCTGTCCTTTGATTTACACTTAGCTTAACTTCACATTAACAACAAAATAAGTAGGGCCTACCGGCCCATATCGCTAGTAATTTGGTAGCACCTACGGTATCTAGGACCTCCGGATGCCGTAGGTACTGCTTTTTGTTTAGCACCCTATGTTGTGTTTTGCCGGAGCAAATATTATAATTAAAGGAGGAAAACAGTATGCTGTTAACATCTTCTTTCTACAGTATGTACATCAATTCGCAAGATTTTAGTTGTCTTTTGGAAAATCAGCCTTTTTTACCAAAGACGTTAATTGTCTTTTGGAAAATCGGCCTTTTTTACCAAAGACGTTAGCTGTCTTTTGGAAAATCGGCCTTTTTTACCAAAGACGTTTAGTATCTTTTGGAAAATTAGCCCTTTTTACCAAAGACGTTAGGAGTAAATATGAAATATGAACCACTAAAAAAAGTATATTATACCAATGAAAACGGCTATGAATTAGAGTATTCCAAACGCTATGCCGCACCTTTTACCCAACATTTTGATATGCCCATCAAAGAATATAATCGCAAAAATACTTATTCAGCATTTCTCATTTACACGCAAGAAATAGCGCTACTCATGGAGCAGATATACAAATCATACGAAACACTGTTGTATGTAATACATTCTGTGCCTAAAATAGTGTTAGATCAATTTACGTTATTGTCTATACTTGAAGAAGTTAAATCTACCAATGAAATAGAAGGTATCCATAGCACAAGGAAAGAATTGCGTGATATCATTGACGGTACTGCACCACGTTCGGCACGTTTCACTTCAGTAATTCATAAGTATGAAGATTTGCTTGGGAGAACTGATATAGAATTCAAAACATGCGAAGACGTAAGAGCTTTTTACGATGATTTTGCACATGCTGAAGTTATTGCAGAAAATCCTGACAACGAATTAGACGGTAGATTATTCCGAAAGTCTTCTGTTGATATTGATTCCGGCACCGGTAAAACCATTCATCAAGAAGTTATGCCTGAAGAAAAAATTATAAGTTTAATGCAGTATGCTTTAGAGCTTTTAAACGATGAAAGCGTTCCATTACTTGTCAGAGTAAGTATATTCCATTATTTTTTCGCTTATATCCATCCCTTTTATGATGGTAATGGCAGAACGGATAGATTTATTACCTCTTATTTTCTATCTAAACACTTCCACCCATTAGCTTCATTAAGGTTATCTATTTTTATAAAGAAAAATCGTGCAACTTATTACGCTCTTTTTAAGGAAGCTGACAGCGAAAGAAACAGAGGCGATATGACTCCGTTTGTCACTGGCTTTATGCGACTCTTGTTATCTACTTTTAATGATACGATTGCAGTACTTCAACGCAAAGAGGCTCAGTTGGAAACATACAGAGCTAAAGTTGATAAATTTATCAGTGAGGATGATTTACTGCAAAATATTTACTACATTCTCTTGCAGGCAGCTTTATTTTATGGTCAAGGTGTCCCGATGGCTCAACTAGTAAAACTGACGGACAAATCTCAAAAAACTATAAAAATACGCCTTGAGTCAATGCCTAAAGAACATTTGCTAATTACTACTGTCAACAGAGTCAAGTATTACAAGTTAAACCTTTTGATGTTTAAATAATTAAGAGCGGAAGATTTTGGCATTAGTCCATTAACCTCTTTTAATTAATCACAATGTCAACAACAAACACCGCCATCCACGCTATACGCGCTCGCTTGGCGGTGTTCTGCTATACTCTAGAATGCATCTTTTAGACTCAAATTGTTTTTAATTTTTGTTTTAAAAGTAAATGATTAAAATCTAATATTTTAGTCTGCAAAGTTCCTTTCTGCAACCCTAGCAATTCTTCGACCTGTTCTGGGTACAAAGATATGCATCCTTCATCAGTCAAAGCATTCATAAAATCGTTCCTGTCAAAAACATTATTACTCAATAATAAATTGACTGCTGTTTTCAAAATGCTAGGCTCAGCAGTAATTAATTCGTTATCCAATGGCTCTTGTTTTCTAATCCCCTGCTTTTGCATTCTAATAATCATATCCTTATACGCCATATTGTCTATGACACCCAATCTATTAGCTCTCATCAACAAAGCGGCAATTGAGGTACGCCATTTTCTTTTTAATTTACTATACCCTTTTATGCTCAAATCACAGGTATCTAGATCTCTTAAAAATGTTTTTTCCGGTAGTAGGAAGGCTGATGCAAAACTATTGGCTTCCTGTTCTCTTGACTTGAATTCCTCTCTTTCAAGTTCATCAACCTCTTGCCAGTCATGCAAGCAAATATGTCCCAGTTCGTGAGCTAAATCAAAATGAACTCTTGCAGCTGATTTTTTATTAGCAGAATACCCGATAACATATATCTTGTCTCCATTATCCAGGGAAAATCTTTGAGTAAAAGCATCTATAGCGTCAGTTTCAGTCTCAAGGCAAACTATCAATATTCCATGTTGCTCAAGTAGTGGAATCATGTTTTCTATAGGTCTCTCACCTACCCCCCATTCTTTTCTTAACTGTTCTGCAGCATTTTCTGGCTTCAAATTAGCATAAACAGGAACATCAAAAGCGGGAAACTCTATATATTCCTTTAAGAAATCGTATATGCTTGCTATTAATTTAAGCTTCACTTGCTGCGCTTTTCTGTAATACTGTTTGGTAGTAAGTTGAGATCTGAAGTATGCAGCATTACTTTTCATCGGCAAGCCTTTTTCAAAGAAAAAGCTGAACGGAAAATTTAATTTTTCAGCAATATGCTTAATTTTTAAAATGTCGGGATTACATTCCGGATTAGACCTATATTCAGTTATTGTCTGTCGCGAGATGTGAGTTGTTTGTGATAACTCCGTAATAGACATACAACGTAATTCCATGGCATCTTTTAACCTTTGATTATTAAATTTTCCCTTCATGGCACTTACCTCCAAAGTATTACTTGATATTTTCATTTACCTCAGAAGCACTGATTTGTTTAAGTGCTCCTTGTCTCTTAGCCTTTCTTGCTTCAGCTTTACCTGTTAATTTAAGATTTTTGCTCGGATCATCAGGTTTAGCATCAGGATATTCTTGAACGGATTCAACAATAATAGGCTCCTTAATTTGAATATAATCTTTAAGACTGTATTCATCGCATATTTCCAATGCACCATTCACTAATACCATCCTGACAGAATATAAATGTGTATCGTCCGCATCAATTAAAATCATAACGAAGCCTTCTATTAAATCACTATCTATATCTAAGCGTTGTAACAATTTACTAGTTATATCAGCTGAGCGTTGGTCAACTTCATCATCAGTAACAGAGAATAAACACCCTTGTTGATTCTTCACCCCAACATTAAGAATTCTAGCTAAACTAACAGCATAATGTGTTGACTTACTGTTTTTTGTCAATTCCTTTTGCAACTGTGTAAATCTTTGTTCACGCATAATTGAAAACAAAATACCATCCGAATAAATCAATGCAAAATTCCAACATCCTCTGTTAGCAATAAAAGCTTCACAACTAACAAAACCAAAATCAGACTCCATTTCTTCCATAAGCATTCTAAACAATACGTCCCAAACCAAATTTCCTTTTGAATTTCTAATAGGATAGTTTTTTAAAATCTGATTTCTGCATTCAATAGAGCCTTCAAACAAATTGCATAACCCTTGTCTTCCTTTTTCAGTAAAACAATGTTCCAGATGAGTAGCCATGAGTTCAGCCCCTTTCTCTTGTATTTGTCATTATTGTAGGTGTTTTTCTCTATTTTGTCAAGTACGTAATCTCATTTTGGTTTCAGTCATATATATCGTACACTAAACCTCCACAAAAAACTTTCTCCATTCCATCTATTCAAATCCATTCTCTGTCTATTTAGCACATAAAAAATCTGGTGAATGAATATGATTTATATCAGGACCACTAAACAGTCCTGATTTTTTTGTGTACAGTAGATTTGACGATTATCAAACATCTTGTAAAAGGATATCGCATATGCTATACTAATACAATGGATAAAATGTAGCATATGCTATATTTGGAGGTTCAATTATGACATTTTCAGAATTTGTAATTTCTGTTCGTAAGAGACTGAAATTAAGTCAAAAGCAATTAGCAAATGCAATTAATGTTAGTTACTCAACGATCAACCGATGGGAAAATGATCACGTTGTGCCGAGCAATTTGGCAGTAAAGAGTTTTTATGATTTTTGTGAAAACAATTTTATTGATATTCCTAATGACCTATTTTGACGCTGCTTGCCAATTGTCGTTAGAAATTTTAGGAGGTAAATAGTTATGGCAAGAGCAGATTTGTTATGTGAGTTAATAAGGTACGGCTTAGTAAATGATTCTGCAAGTTTTAGGAAAGCAGCAGAAGCGTTATGTGCAGAAGAGCGCGCAAAGCAACACACTGTACTTGCGGCAAAAATTGAAGAATTGCTAAAGAACTCTCGCAGACCAATTACAAGAGAAAATTCTAACTCACCGGCAATTATTCGTGGTGGTATACGTGATCAAAGTTTATTTTCTGAAAAAGTTCCCCAGAAAAGACTTGATCATCTAATTCTTCCAGCTTATGTTCGGTCAGCTTGCCAAGATTTAATTAATGAACAAAACCATGCTGATTTGTTACAATCGTATGGAATAAATCCCAGAAATAAGCTACTATTGATTGGACCTCCTGGAAATGGAAAAACTTCATTGGCAGAAGCGATAGCAGAAGCGTTAATGATTCCTATTTTTACAGTTAGGTATGAAAGTATCATTGGTTCTTACCTTGGTGAGACAGCGTCAAGACTATCGAAATTATTCGAGTATGCTAGAACGAGAGAATGTGTTTTGTTTTTTGATGAATTTGAGACATTGGGAAAAGAAAGAGGCGATGTTCATGAGACCGGTGAAATTAAGAGAGTCGTAAGCTCTTTGCTAATGCAAATTGATGCACTTCCAAGTTATGTAATTGCCATTGCCGCTACAAATCATGACAATTTGCTTGATAAAGCAGCATGGAGAAGATTTCAAATACGACTAGATATACCTAAACCGACTCGAAGCAATTTAGAAGAATATTATCGTTTCTTCGAAAATAAAAAAGATTTTAAGTTTGGTTTGCAGCCAAGCACGCTTGCGAAGAAAACCTTAGGTATAAGTTACGCAGAAGCAGAGGAATTTGCACTATCAGTTTATAGACAATATGTTTTAAGTTTACCAAATGATAATGTGAAAGAAATTACCGAAAGAGCCATTCGTAGCTGGCAAGCTCAAGTAATTATTGTACATAAAAATCAGGGAGGAGTAGAAACATGCCAGACAGACCTTTAATATTATTTCCGTCACCAGAGCGGGCAGATCGTGAGCACAAAACTCCCGTATTTACAAAGACTGTAAGACCTTCTTTTGGAAGACAGTTTACTCGATTGCAACCATCCTTTAATTTACTAAAAAATGCTTTTGAGCAGAAAGCCTTAAAGATTCAACAGTCGCCAACTGGAATCAACCCTGAGTTTGCCTTAGTTTTTGAAATAATTGGAAGCGTCGATAATTTTTATACAGCAGTGAAGAATACAGATGGTCTTGAATGGATATTTGATGGTGAGATTGAACCTTTTAATCCCGATGATGATTTTTATCAAGTTGATAAAGACTCTGGTGAAAGAGTTGATGATTCTCTAAATGGGAAACTATATTGCATAATGTCTAATCAACAGGCAATGGCCCAATTATTATCATTATGGCAAAGACATCAAAACGGTGAAAGCGATGTTTTCAAACGGGGCTTTGTAGGTTTACGTGATATTTTTACCCATATAAAGGATATAAGAAAATGGGATGCAAGAGATAGAATTGCAGAAACACATGTTTTGGACTATTGGCGTGAATCATTGGTATTTGACGGTGATTCACCTGTCCCATTTGAGATTGAACTATTCTTTAGAAGTGACGAAGCAAAAAGAAAAAATGCGGTTGAGGCGATTCGTCACGAAATTCAATCTTTAGGTGGACGCATAATTCAAGAATGTGTAATAGGAGAAATTTTTTATCATGGCATGTTAGTTGAGTTGCCTAGAGTTTCTATTGAGGTATTAGTTAATCGATATGAAGAAATTGAATTGTCGCAAGTTGATGATATCATGTTCTTCCGCCCAGTTTGTCAATCCGTGTTTGTTTCTGCAACTGATTCAGAAATATGTATTTCTGCTGAAGAAGCACCATTGCCGACAGGTGATGCTGTGGTTGCCGTTTTCGATGGTATGCCAATGCAGAATCACCGTCTGCTTCGTGGGAGAGTTATCGTCGATGATCCTGATGACTATGCTTCTGGATATGAAAGCAAATATCGCGTTCATGGCACATCAATGGTTTCTCTTGCAATTTATGGAGATATTAAAAGGAACGAGCCTCCTATTAGTAGTCCTGTGTATGTGCGACCGATTCTACGGCCAAAGCAAACTGGATTTGATAAGATAACGGAATGTGTTCCTGGTAACAACATGTTTATCGATGTTCTTCATCGAGCTGTAAAGAGAATGATGGAAGGAGATGGTCAAGAAAGTGCCACGGCACCTAATACTAAGGTAATCAATTTATCTATTGGAGATCCTGTGCGGCAGTTAGCTACCACAATGAGTCCAACTGCTCGACTACTCGATTTCTTGGCTTATAAATATAACATTTTATTTATCATAAGCGCAGGTAACCATCCAGAAATTATTAACTTTGTAGATAAACCGTTTGATGAGTTAAAAGCTCTTAATATATCACAGAGAAGCAGCATTTTTGGCGAAACCATAAAAGCTAATCAGCGCAATCTCAAAATATTGGCACCAGCAGAAAGTTTGAATGGTCTTACAATCGGTGCTCTGTATGATGATTTCACTAATCCAAATGAAACTGCTCGTTTTATTTGGGCTGTTGACAGGGGGCTACCATCCCCTGTATCTGCAATTGGAAAAGGATATCGTTCTGTTATTACTCCAGACTTGTTTTATTATGGTGGCAGAGAATTTATTAGGAGAAATTTTGATGGCAAAATCGACTGGGTAGAATCTCTGCGTGAGCCAGGATGTTTATCTGCCGCTCCATATGGAATGGGTGATGCCGATGGATGTGCTTTTTCTTTTGGAACAAGTGATGCTGCTGCACAAATAACACATGAAGCAGCTAAATGTCATGATGTACTAAATCAAGTGTTTCTTGCTGAAACAGGTTCCAACATACCAGTTGAAGCTACCGCAATTCTTCTGAAAGCGATGCTTACACATGGTGCATCTTGGGAACCAATTGCTGAAAAACTTGCTTTGGCAATGGGAGTTTCACCGAAACAATTAAGTCAGTGGCTTGGAAACGGTGTGCCCAATATAAGTCGTGTTATAGAGTGTACCAAGGAGCGGATAACACTGATAGGGCTTGGAGCATTAAAGAAAGATGAAGGAGATATTTTTAGACTTCCTCTTCCTGTAGATTTTTCGTCTCGCCTAATGAAACGGAAATTGACAGTTACATTATCCTATCTTCCTCCTATTGCACCAAATAGGCAAACATATCGTGGTGCGCAACTTTGGTTCAATATTGATGATAGTGGGAAAGGTCTTGTTCCAGCCCGCCAAAATACAGAATGGCAAGCAGTTCGGAAAGGTTCATTGCAACATGAAATTTTTATTGGAGAAAATCCAATTGTCTGGAATGATGATGATCTTATCATTAAAGTAAATTGTAAAGAAGAAGCTAATAATATTAAAACAGCAATACCATACTGTTTATTTGTCAGCTTTGAAATAGCAGAAGGTTTTGATGTGAACTTATATGCTGATGTATCGGCCAAAATTCACCAGCGTGTCCAAATCTCAACCAATTAAAAAGCGGGAGTGCAGCCAATCTGGCAAACAGAAAAGCTGTACTCCCATTTTGTGTGGGTACTTTCAATAGTTTTGTGCAAATTTCTTCAAACATCCTAGCAAAAATTTTGTTATATAAGTTTAACGATTAGTGCACTTCACCATTAAATATCAACTAGCTTCTGCTTTAGATACCTTTGCTTATTAAGTTAGCTAAGTTTAAGATATTTTTGATTCACAATACAGTTCTTCGGTAAGCATATCCGTTAGATGCTTCATGTTCAAATAACGCTTTTTGCCCCAATCATTGCTGTCTATATAACGTAATCTTGCCCATACAATCATCCATGCTCACCATCAGGAAACGTGCCTATCACTCTTGTGCGACGCTTTAGTTCTCTGTTTACACGTTCAATAACATTATCGATACGTATACGCAGCCAGTGCTCTGATGGAAATTTCACATTTGAGCCAAGCATTTTTGATTCAGATTGTTAATGGTTCCGGCTAAAACCTTCTATCCCCAGAGAATCATTGTAAGGAATGATAGTCTCTATGTCTATTTTTTTGAATTGAATATGCACAACTTATTATACGTCATCAACTTAACCACTCTAAAATTGACTCTACAGTAGTTTTCTGCTATGATAAAGATGTTTTTAAATTAACTGAATATTAGTCTGCAGAGGAGTTCTGACATTATGATTTACATCAATAAAACGTATATTATAACAGCGATTGTATTTTACCTGTTTTCCTACATTTATTATCTGAAGATTTCCCATGGTTTAGGCAATAAAGCGACTTATCTGCAAATGCGCCGCTTCATTCCCTGTGCCATTTTAGCAGTAATGCCTGCTGCGTTAGCCAGCCTGCCTTTATCGTCACCCTTATTCGTAATCCCGACGATTATAGCTATTCTTTGGATTTTCACTTACCCTACGCTTTACTTTATCAGCAATTACAAGGTCTCTTCCGACTTTGAATTCCACTTTGAAGCAGTCTTCGGCCTTTACTTCATCGCTTGGATTTCTTCTCTTGGCATAATAGCACAGCAGTTTGGCTGGCTCGCCATTCCCGCTACTATCTTTATTACCACTGCAGAGTTGATTATGCTTGCTATTCCTGTAGCACAATTGATTTACTATGGCCTTTACAAAGCCTGTATCAACGAAAATGGTATGGAAATGATTCAGGAAACTCACTATAACGAAATTATCGAATATATTAAATCCATGCCTATCATGCTTAACCTCATTACTTGCTTGAGCAGCATTTTTGTCACAGCCGCTACACTCTTCGTAAATTATCACGAAATGCTAATCACCAAAGATACTCCCATCATTAATCTGGCAATAATTGCTGCTATAGCAATCTTTTTATCTACCTATCTTTGGAAGAAAAAGCATGGCGTTTTTATTCGCACAGCTATTGTAGAATTTTATTTAGATGTCAAGGAATATCTGGCCACTAATCTTCAATATAGCCAAAATATGCAGGAACGCATCAGTGAATTACAGGTTACATTATTGAACAAGACTGATAAACCGCACACTATTCTTTTGGTTATCGGCGAATCTGCATCACGCGACTATATGAAGGCCTTCAACAAAGATTACAAATTTGATACTACGCCCTGGCTCAACAAGATGGCGCAAAGCAAAAATTTTATTCTTTTTCCTAATGCATTCTCCATTTTGCCACATACTGTTACTGCAGTTTCTAATGCTATGACAGAAATAAACCAATATAATGATAAAAAGTTTTATGAATCCTGCTCTATTATTGATATAGCCCATGCGGCAGGATATAAAGTTCATTGGTATAGCAATCAGGGACATCTTGGTTGCGCTGATACACCTGTTACTTTAATTGCCAATACAGCAGATGTTGCCAAATGGACGAAGCAGGAGCTTAACCAAGTTCAATATGATGAATCACTGCTTCCTTATCTTGACGAGCTGGATCCGGAAAAAAATAATTTCCTCGTTGTACATTTAAAAGGTAACCACTTCAATTTCCTTAACCGCTTCCCGGAAAGCTTCACCAAGTTTGGCACTCCAGGTAAATACGATTTGGAAGTAAATTACGCTGATTCAATCGCCTATACTGATTATGTGCTTGAGCAAATTTTTAACTATGCTAAGGATAAGCTGAACTTGCAGGCGATGGTCTATTTTTCTGATCATGCTACTGTTCCAGATAAAAGACGCTCACCAAACTTTGAAGGCTTGGCGAGCGTAAGGATTCCGTTTTTCACTTATTTTTCAGACGAGTATATATCGCAGCACAAAGAAGTATCTGCTATATTAAAAAAGCATGCAAACCTTTATTGGACTAATGACTTAGCTTACGAGTTATTATGCAGCATATTTGATATTAAATCCAATCGTTTTGATGAAGCCAATTCCCTTGCATCCGAAAAATTTAAGTATAACCGTGAAGATTTAAGAACTAATTGTGGACAATCGAAAATATAACAAGCAAGGAGGTCAGCTATGCTGGCCTCTTTTTTACCTATTCCCATACATCTTCTCATAATAATTCTGATACTCGCCATTAATGATATCCTTCCACCACTTCTGGTTCTCAAGATACCATTTAATGGTCTTTTTAATTCCGTCAGCGAACTTTGTCTCCGGCAGCCAGCCCAGCTCTTTATGGATTTTTGTCGGATCGATTGCATAACGCATATCATGGCCTTTGCGGTCGGTTACATGTGTAATCAAGCTTTCCGGCTTGCCTAACTCTTTACAAATCAGCTTCACGATATCAATATTGCGCATCTCATTATGACCGCCGATATTATATACCTCGCCTACTCTGCCCTTATGAATAATCAAATCAATAGCCTTGCAATGGTCTTCAACATACAGCCAATCGCGCACATTCAGGCCTTCACCATATACCGGTAACGGTTTATCTGCCAAAGCATTGGCAATCATCAGTGGAATCAGCTTCTCAGGGAAGTGATAAGGGCCGTAGTTATTGCTACAACGGGAGATAGTCACAGGCAAACCATAGGTTCTGTGATATGCCATAACAAGCAAATCAGCTCCTGCTTTAGAAGAAGAGTACGGACTGCTAGTATGAATCGGCGTTTCTTCTGTAAAGAACAGATCAGGTCTGTCGAGCGGTAAATCGCCATAAACCTCATCTGTAGAAACCTGATGATAGCGTTTAATGCCATACTTACGGCAGGCATCCATCAAGGTTGCTGTGCCCATGATGTTCGTCTGCAAAAAGATGCCGGGATCTTCAATAGAGCGGTCAACATGCGACTCCGCAGCAAAGTTTACCACGATATCAGGCTTCTCTTCTTCGAAAAGCTTATTCACCGCTGCTCTGTCGCAGATGTCAGCCTTGACAAAGCGGAAGTTGGGATTATCCATTACAGGCTCTAATGTTGAAAGATTACCTGCATAGGTCAGCTTATCCAGACAAATAATGCGATAATCTGGATATTTTTTCAGCATATGAAATATAAAGTTGCTGCCAATAAAGCCGGCGCCACCAGTTACGATAATGTTCATGTATTTATACCTCGATTTCTTTTAAATATCTTCTCAAAGCATCTTTCCAGTCAGGTAGTGGTTCAAACCCTTTTTCTAGTAGCTTGCTTTTATCCAATCTGCTGTTGAACGGCCTCTTCGCCTTACTCAAGCTATACTCCTCAGTTGTCACAGGCACAACCCTCGTTGCATATTCTACCTGTTTAAAAATCTCGCAGGCAAAATCATACCAGGAAATATAGCCACCCTCATTTGTCGCATGGTAGTAGCCATATTTTTCTGTCTCTATCATGTCGACTAAAAGTCTTGCCAAGTCAAACGTATAAGTCGGTGTGCCAATCTGATCATTTACTACACGCAAGGTATCGAACTTCTTGCCTACGCTCAGCATTGTCTTAATAAAATTGTTGCCGTTCTTGCCAAATACCCAAGCAATGCGCACGATAAAGTATTTCTCCAAAGTTTCAGCTACTGCTAATTCTCCTCGTAGCTTACTCTCTCCATAGATATTTAGGGGAGCATACTTCTTGCAATCTGGCTGCCATGGCGCTATACCCTGTCCATTGAAGACATAATCTGTACTAATGTACATCATCTTACAGGAATACTTTTTGCAGGCTTCTGCAATATTTTTTGTACCATCTACATTAATAGCAAAAACCTTTTCCCTGTTCTCTTCTTCCTCTGCTGCATCCACAGCAGTCCAGGCAGCACAGTGAATCACTGCCTCTGGTTTGATTTCAGAAATCACCTTGTTCACTGCCTCTGTATTAGTAATATCCAACTGTATATATTGATAAGGCAGATTAATATTTTCCTTTGGCTGGATATCACTGCCAATAGCTTTATGACCACGCTTCGCTAATTCGTTCATCACGTTATAGCCAAGCTGTCCACCTACACCTGTAACAAAAACCTTCATGATTCCCTCCAATTTTTATATCAATCATTTATCTCAATATTATATATTTTTTCTAATATATTATCCGATATATGTTTGATTTTCTTTCTATTTTCTGCGTCAACATCAGTATGTTCTATATATTCCTCCAACTTATTATATGCTTCTTTGCAAAATAAATAGTATGTATCTTGCAGATTGTTTATTTTGATTTTATTTATAAATTTATTTTGGATATATAAACCAAATAGTAACAACGACTTTACTGGATTATCTTTTTTTGAAATTCTAAGATGCATTAGCAGATTATGTGCTTTTTTAAATAAATCTTCAATATCACAATTTTCTTCATCCCTAATAATTAATAAGTACAGCTTTGCCTGCTGAGTATCCACCTGAAATGGCATATTACCATGAGCATCACAAAAATAAGCGTAAGCATTTTGCAAATATACCTGTGCTAAATCATATCTTCTAAAATTCATACAAGCAATAGCATATTGTAACCAAAAAAATGTATTTTCTTTATAATATTGTAATTCTTTAATTTTATTATAATATTCAAGAATATATTCTGTTTTATTAGAATTCCATACCAGAAATGCCTTTACATGAGAAAAAGATACTATGTTTTTTAATATATTTTCGCATCGCTTTATACGTAGGAAATTATTAAAATATTTTGCAGTACTAGTCAATGCTTTTATTATTTCTTTATTGCAATCTAGTTCTTGAAGTATAAATTTTGCGGTAATAGCTGATTTTAAAGCAAAATCTGTAGAATCTCCAGAAAAATCAATGATTTCTTTTACGTTTTTATCCGAAACAAATGGAGCATCAAACGCAATATTTATATCTAAAATATATGGTATTTCATTCGGCTTTATATTTAAACTCATTACTTTTATTAGTAATGCTAATATTAAAATTTCCAACTTTTGATTATATTCGTTGCTGATATTTTTTATTAAGTCTTCTATTTTGTTTTTTATAAATGATGATTGTATTATATATAAAAGTATAGATTGTAATTGCCCATTGCCATATTTCTTAGAACCTAATAATTTTATTTTTTTATGATTTGATAATTTGCTTTCATCTCCCCAAAAACCATTTTTATTGAAAATATCAGAGAGTCTTTTCAATTCTCTATCATTTAGATGATTTAAATTTATAATATCGCTATCACCTTGTTTTAAATTTAAAATAGAGCAAACTTCTCTTAATCTAACATCATACATAACACTTCGAGAAGAAAATATAAATTGGATATTGTCTTTTTCATGTAATGCAAATCGCTGTATTTCATCTATATAATTATAGTAATTTTCTATTATTACAATTATTTTACTTTTATAAGCTACAATTTGTGCTATTTCTTTTGAGGTAATGCTTTCATATGATTCCTTTAATGTAAAAATTTTATAATTCTTATTTTCTAACTTGCGTTTGAGTATTTCTAAAAAAAATGTTTTCCCATTTCCTAAATTAGCATGTATAAAAATAGCTTTGCTACCATTATCTAAATCTTCAATTACTTTATCTATCTTATCTCTATAAACAATATTATCATATTTGTTTTCTGATATATGCCATAAATTATTACATATCTTCCCATACATAAACATATCATATACATTAAATGTATTGGCAATATCTATTCCATATTCTGCTTTATGTTCTTCAAACGATTTATATTCAAAACTTTTCTCATCATTTGTTTTTATGTATGTTTTAGAATACGTTGCCAAATCTCTACTAAATCTTTCTACACCTATCGGTAAAACATCACCCATTCTTTCAAGTTTTCTTTTTAAATTATTACTTATACTTTCAGATTGAATAAAAAACACTCTATTGTCGGATGCCTTTTTCTTCAAAAACCTCTTTAAATCCAAATCATATTCTAATGATAATCCAACAACTACGATAGCACTACTTGTTTCTAAATCTTCATTGAAAATTTCTCCCCAATGATTTTTTAAAAAAGACGTTGTCTTCATATAACTATCTTCTGTTAATTTGAATTCGGCACTTAATGTATCTTCATTTAAATTATCAATGTATCCATTAATATATATGCATAACTTCTTATCTAATAATTGTTTATTATATTTAGTTGAAAGTGTTACAGGATATATCCTTTTATTTCCTGCTTCTTTAGTTGCTAACATAGGCACCATGTCATAATTAGTAGTATAAATTCTTTTCCAATTCTGATTATATAAATTTATATGTTTATTTTGAATTTTGCCTACATTAAATAATAATTTCAACTCTTCCACTAATGAGTTTGCGCTTTTTAGCTCCATATATGTTTGAGCAGCATTACTTATATCATCATCAATTTCATCTTCTGGAATTCCTGCATTTATATATAAATACCTTGCTAATTGCTTTCCATTTAAAAACTTATTACCATCAGGTGTTTCTACATTTATATGAGCTCCTGAACCAGTAATCAATATGGCATTTCCTTCACATATTTTTGCAAATAATTCATTATTATCCATAATTAACCTCATTAAAATACTTCTCCTAATTCCTTCAAAAACGGATTTTTCTCATCCTTCGCAGATAAAATTGGTTTCTCAATACCCCACTCAACTCGAATATCTGGATCATTCCAGCGAATGCCACCATCTGCTTCCGGAGCATAATAATTGTCCGCTTTATACAGAAATTCAACTTCATCCGTCAGCGTCACAAAGCCATGACCAAAACCACGCGGAATGAGCAATTGTTTTTTATTCTCTTCGCTCAAAACTACTGCTACCCATTGCTTATAAGTCGGACTATCATAGCGCAAGTCAACAGCCACATCAAGCACGGCTCCACGCACACACCGTACAAGCTTAGCCTGTGCCTTATCGCCCTTTTGGAAATGAATGCCACGCAGTGTGCCTTTTACGGTGCTCAAGGAATGATTATCCTGCACAAAATCATAAAACAGGCCAGCCTCTTCCATTTTTCTTTGGCTCCAGCTTTCCATAAAAAAGCCTCTGTAATCGCCAAAAACATCAGGAGTAATAATAACAACGCCCTCTAATTTGGTCTTTTCAAACTTCATTATTTTCACTATCCTTAGTATATAATTTTACCGTCAGCAACCTTTTGCAGGTACTGGCCATAAGGGGATTTACCATACATTTTTGCTACATCCAAAAGCTGCTCTTTAGTAATCCAGCCATGCAGATAGGCAATCTCTTCCAGAACCGCAATAGGAATACCTGCATTTTCTTGTACTGCTTTTACAAAGTCTGAAGCCTCATTAAGACTTGCTACAGTACCAGTATCAAGCCATGCATATCCACGCCCTAATGTTACTACAGAAAGCTTGTCATCTTCCAGATAGATTCTGTTTAAATCTGTGATTTCTAACTCTCCACGAGCAGAAAGCTTTAAGCTTTTTGCATATTCGCAAACCTTTTCATCGTAAAAATACAAACCGGTAACAGCGTAATTGCTCTTAGGCTGCGCAGGTTTTTCTTCAAGCGAAATAGCTTTGCCATCTGCATCGAACTCGACAACACCAAAGCGCTCTGGATCATTGACAAAATAACCAAATACTGTTGCCCCATCCGCATTGGCGACTGCTTGCTGAAGATGCTTTGTCATACCTGCACCATAGAAAATATTATCACCCAAAATCATTGCACACTTGTCACCAGCAATGAATTCTTCGCCTAAGATGAATGCCTGTGCCAAACCATCCGGAGAAGGCTGCACCTTGTAGCTCAGCTTAACGCCATACTTGCTGCCATCGCCAAGAAGACGTTCAAAATTGGGCAAATCCTGCGGCGTAGATATAATCAAAATATCTTTGATGCCTGCAAGCATCAATGTAGACAGCGGATAAAAAATCATCGGCTTGTCATAGATAGGCAACAGCTGCTTGCTTGTTACCATTGTAATTGGATATAAACGTGTGCCAGAACCTCCGGCGAGAATTATGCCTTTCATGAGCTAGAATTCACCTCTATAATTATCATCTAAAGTTTTAGCCATTAATTTACTCATTGTATATTTGCTTAATACTAATTGATTACCTTTTTTTGCTATATTTCTCCTCAAATCATCTTTCGATAAATAATATTTTATTTTATCAATGCAATCATCTGCATCTTTATAAACAACTATATTCTCTCCATCTTTAAAGCCTAATTTAGAAAAATCTTCTCTAGTATCACACAATTGAAAATTAGGAGATGCACTAATCTCAAATACTCTTGCATTTAAGCCTAAATGAACAGGAATATGTATATTAAGGCAAATTTTAGACCTTTTATATAGGGTAGCTACTTCTTCACCAGTCAAAGTTCGATTAACAATACACTTATAAAGGTTCGGATACCGTTTACTAAATCTGGTTTCTTGTCTACTTGTTAGGAAAGCACCAAATATTTTACTATTTTCCCAGTAGGGACCATAAACAACAAATTTGATATTATTATTTATGCAAAACATGGCTATTTTTTCGCACAGTTCTGCTCTATATTCCGAGTACCCCCCCCACGAAACAAATGTCATTTATTTTTTCTTCTACATATTTTTTAGAAGAATATATAACATCAGATGCTCCTACAGGCATATAAAAAGTATTGTTTATATTTTTTGATTTCATGTAGTTAATATCTCTGGATTCAAGAGAAAATACTTTGTCAAATAAATCTAAATGCTGCTCATTCTCTCTAAATCTTTTCACAGTATCAATATAAATTGCTTTCCGTTTTGCCCCCATCGCTTTTAGCTGCTTAAGCAAATTTGTATCAATACATTCATAATAAATATTTGCACTTATCGAGTAAAACTCATCATAACGATTTTTTGCAACCAAACATTTTATTTTATTTATAATGTTTGAATAGTAATTTTTTATATATCTTTTTTTATTAAGCTTATATTTTATGTATTCTTTTATATCGAGATTATTTCTACTAAAGCAATCTATGTATACTACATCGACATGAATATCATTATCTGATTTTTTTATTCCTTCAATATATGCCTTGGTATAATAAAGATAATTCGCTCCTACAACTAAAATTCTTTTCATAGATATTCTCCCATCTTAATCTAAAAATCGACCATCTGCATAGCAGCTGAATCTAAAACCATATTGTAATTCCGTATTTAATCAATGCTTCCCCCCCTCTACTTTATTACTTATAAATACTGATTATTCTTTAATTCTTCTGTTATTGTGCTATGTTATTCTTCTTTAAACTTATCATCAAATACCATCTGTTTTGTTGCTATAGTATTATAATTTCGACTTTGTATAATAAATTCCCATAATAATTCCACTTGTCTTTACTAATTTCAAAAATCTTATTACTATATATTTTTTATTCAGTGACAAAAACGAAACTACAAAGTGAATACTTTGTATAAATAATTTCGGTATACTTTTATATATAATCAGTTTATTTTTCCGACAATATTCAGATACTCCTTCAAAGAAATATCTTTTGACACAATACTTGAATGTTAGCCTTTCTTTCTCTATCCAATGATATATAGGCGCTTTAGATGTAAATCCGTAAAGATATTTATTATCAACCAACCTAAAGAAAAAATCTGTATCTTCTCCCCCTAAAGTTTTATTTCCCTTTCTTCCTAGATTGTTGTTGAAACATATATTTTCTTTTTCTATAATATTATAATCAATAAAACAGTTTCCTGTTAAAACATCCATTTTAGTAAATATAGCATTTACATCTTTTCTATGTTCATTTGCATTATGTAACCCATCTGGTAGCCAATTAGGCGCTTCCTGTTCAAAATAAACCGGTATGCAAGGACCACACACAACTGCTAATCGACTATTACAATTCATGCAATCCAACATTTTTGCTATCCAAAATTTCGGCACCGTTTCGTCATCATCAATAAATGCAATATAGCTAACATTTTTCTCTTTCTTGCAATAATTTAGGAAGCAATTCCTAGCAAAAGCCACTCCCTGTTTTTCCTCAAGTAAATACTTAACTTGAGGAAACTCTTTAATTATGTCTTTTGTTGCATCGCTAGAATTGTTGTCAACCACAACAACTTGAAAATTATTATAGTTAAGCTTTAACAACGATTCAATACATCTTTTTAAAGATATTGCTCGATTATAGGTACACACACATATTAATACTCTTTTCTCCATATACAACGACTCCCTTATCCACAATCTACAATTAACCCTATCAGTATTTTATTCTGGGACATATTGCATATGCCCTTCTTCATTATACTTCTCTCTATCCTCTAACATTTTTTTCAAATGCTCACCAACATTCTCTTTTGTCACAAAAGCACATATATTATCCTTTAAAATTCCTCTTTTATCTTCTCTTCCAAGCAGTTCATCTGTAACCGCTTCTTCTAAAAATTTCCCGGTATGAGAAGTCTCTCCCCAAAAATAGTTATTAGTAGTATAAAAATTGATAGTGCTGAAATCGTAAAAATCACTAACCTGGGCTAATTCATACTTAAATTCATTAAAATTCCTTATATCGTCACTTAAATAGGTAGTTATATGCGTAGGTGTCATAAATAATACCAACTGAATATTATACCTTTTGCAAATTGATTTAATCTCCATTAACTCAGCAATAGTTTCTTTGATACGCTTATTTTTTTCAGGATAAAATGTTGGCTTTGAAAATCGTTCATCGTGAACATATCTATTCCAATCAATTTTAGTATCTTTATTTTCTCCCATAGTACTTCCATCAATATCCACTTTATATGCACACTTGGGTTCTTTTAACTTACCAAACATATATCTTACAGTATCATTACTTGGTTTTCTTAACAATAAAGCCAACTTATATTTTATATTTTCGCTATAATTCCCATAGCCAATAAAATTAATATTGCTATGGACTTCTTCCGGCAACCGCTTATATGAAAAATCATCAATGCCTATATAAATCTTTTTAGGAATAATATCATTCTTAACTAATGTTCTTAAATCTCTCAAGTAGTCGTTGGGCACACCGGCTGAATATGCCAAATTATAAGTTGTAGTTGTAAAAGCTTTGGGATCTAATCCTTTCGATCGACTTGAGCCAAATATGAACGTATCATATTTTCCTTTTCCCTCATGCAGCAAATAATTAATTTTAGCATATCTTTCGTTTACATAACAGTATCTGTACTTACTAAAATCCTTATCGAATACTCCATATAAATCATACTTAAAATTTATAGCAGCATTAGTTCCCAATATAAAAAGTGTTAATATAAAAAAAATCCCCAAAAATTTTTTGCTATTCATTGTTTACCTCTCAAAATTGGAAATACAAAAACGCACTTAATTTGTTTAACTGCGAAACAGCATACGCAAAGCAAATAGCTAATATAATAGCTGTCATAGCCTTCGGCTGAAATTTCTCCTTCATCCAATCCTCGGTACTATAATACGCTATACTTATAATCATAAATAATACTATCCATAATACATCGTTAGAAGAGAACAAAAAGTTTTTGCTATACGAAATATTAGGCATCCATTTAGCAAGGCTTCTGCTATATGGATAGCAGAAGGAAGAAACATCAAACATAGCCTTGATAATATTAAAGGCCTGTCCAAAATTTTCTGCTCTAAAGAATATCCAAGCTACATTTACAACATTAAAGGTTAATAACCAATTAATAATCTTAGGCAGATGTATATTTAACTTGCGCCATAAATGGTTGATACAAATACAGCAACCATGAATGCCCCCCCAAATTACAAATGTCCAGCCTGCACCATGCCATAACCCACCTAAAAGCATTGTTAACATAATATTACGCATATGATGCCCATTACGATTGCCTCCAAGAGGAATATATAAATAATTTTTTAAAAAAGCCGATAAAGTAATATGCCAACATCGCCAAAAATCAATAATACTACAAGCCTTATAAGGTGCGTTAAAGTTTATAGGTAAGTTATAATTCAACATCAAAGCAATACCTACTGCCATCTCTGAGTAACCGGAGAAGTCAAAATACAGTTGTAAAGTATATGCTAATGATCCACCCCATGCTTCTAAAATAGAAAGATGCTCTGAATGCTCAAATACTAAATTTGCTACATTGCTCATCCAGTCAGCTATAACAACTTTTTTAAATAAACCTATAACAAACCAAGTAACACCCTTAGCAAAGTTATCAAAATTAAATTTATATCTGCTTTCCTCGGAAAACTGCGGTATCATATCCTTATGATAGATAATCGGTCCTGCAATCAAATGTGGAAAGATTGTTACAAATAACAAATAATCACTTTTTGAATATGCAGTAGTTTCACCTTTATATGCATCTACAAGGTAAGCTGTCTGTGTGAAAGTAAAAAAAGATATACCTAAAGGTAAAACTATATCTAAATGAGGAAATGATGTATGCAATAACGCATTGGCATTATCTAAGAAAAAGTCTGCATACTTATAATAAGCTAAAAATAATAAATTGAATGCAATTCCAGTTATCAGCCAGATTTTTTTCTTTGTTTCTACTATTCTACGTCCTGCAAAAAAATTTACTGCAATTGATACCAAGAGAATTGGTAAATTTCTTATATCCCAATAAGAATAAAATGCTACAGAAGCTAAAATCAAGAAATACTTAGCGTATATACTACCTATCTTTTTGGCAATTAAATAGTATAACAATAACGTTATAGGTAAAAAAATAAAAATAAACTCGTATGAATTAAATAACAAAATTATCTCTCCTAGCTGATTTTAATAAATAGCTGAATTCCTGCCATTATAAAAATGCGTCCAAATCATCATCTTCTAATCTTCTAATCTTAAAGCAATACATAATCCCATCTTGCTATTCTAACTTTGAAATATAATCCTCAAACTTTTCCACGTTATACGTATGCACATTTCTAAAATACACTCCATCATATCGACTCATACCGAAACGAACCAACTCTTTTCCACCTAATTCCATTATTCTGTCATTAATATAATCTTTTGCTTTATTGCTTTTAGATGGATTTTTTTCTTCATTATACACTAAAATAAAATCCAAGCATTGGCGTAACTGACTGATATGGTTATCAGTAATATCACAAAGCATTAACAAGCTATCTTGAATTTTACTATAAATCCCTAAGCGTACTTCTTTCTTAGCAAGGCTGCCATTTTTAAATTCAATAAACACATTACAATTTGCCTTTGACAATAAAGCATCAACTGATGTTAAGCTCTCATCTTGACACCCAATGCTTTGCAAATACTGCTCCTTAACGTTATCAAAATCAATTACAGGTACTTTGAGTTCTGTCATGTACTCAGAATTCCCATCATCGTATGATGTTTCCGTCAACGTTGACTGATTCTCAGTAAATATTTCAATGTTATCCAAATCATTTATCATCAGCATACCTCAAATTCTCTAGCACCTGCAAAGGTCTTGCAACTTAGCATAAATCTCTTCCAAATTCCCTGTTACTCTCTTCACAAAAGATTCTTCATGGACATTGTAAGACAAATAATATTCGCACTTGTCATCTATACCATACTTTTCAGCAAAAACTTCTATGGCTTGCAAAAAATATGGACTGTGAGTATTAAGCAGAATATGCAGATTAAATTCTTTTTGCAGCATTACAATCAACTCAGCAAACAGCAACTGCCACCCTGGATGCAGATGAATTTCTGGCTCATCCAAAATAATAAGGCTGCCATCTTTTATTGCTCCGTTCAACAGTAACGTTTGCAAAATAGCAAAACTCTTTAATCCAGTGGATAAATTTGCTACCTTAAAAGGCACAGACACATTATTTTGCTGATACAGTAGTTCGCCATTATCTTTAAAAAATACATTACCTTTGCAAGCAACCTGCATCTTTTCCATTATTTTTTGTAAACGTTCATCAGTAACAATTTTATCTACTAAATTATAATCTTCTTGATTGCTATAAATCAATTCACAAAGGCTTTCTTGATGCCCATAATACGCATTTCGTTTAAAAATTTTGGAAAAACCTCTATCCAAAACAAATGGATCATCTAAGTAAATCGCTTTATTAAAGATATCTATACTTTTGGAAATATTTGAAGCAATATCATTATCAAAATACACCTTAGATATATATTTTTTTATTGTTAGTTGCACGTAACCTGCTTCTTTTTCTAAAGTGTTATTGATTTGTTGTTTGAATTCATCGCCAAAAATTTTTTGTGTCAACGTTCTATTATAGGATTCATCAGTAATTTCAAGAATGCGCATTATTTTATCAATGGTAGACTCGAATACATTCTTATTAATATCTAAGTTTTTATTTTCATAATTAAATTCACTGCTTAAAACTTCTGCTAACTTTTCTTTTGTAAGCTCATTTCTGCCCTCATTTAATTTCACTGCTATTTTTTTCACATCAAATTTTATAAAGCCAAAACTATCGAGTTCATTAGCAAAACCATTCAATATACGTCGTAAACTACCAATCCGTTCTTCATCAACCCTTTGCTTAACATCAACAAATGAATTAAACATAGCATACAGAGCTTTGCCAACCGTACTCTTGCCAGTATTATTTTCACCTGCAATCACAGTGATACCATTAATAGTCACATCTGCTTCTTTAATTTTGCCTATATTGGATATTTTAATTTGCATTTTCACTAATTCCTTTCATAGACAACTATTTTTCAATAACCTTCTTCATCAAATCTTCCCATTGGTCCCAAATCTTCTCCGGTGCAAACTGTGCCATATCTGCTTTGGCAGCCTTGCCCATCTGTACACGCAGCTCCTTATCGCCCATAAGCTTATCAAGTGCCTGCGCTAAAGGTTCTACACCGTCATCGCATAAGAATCCAGTTTCTCCATCCTTAATTAACTCGTTTACAGCAGGACAATTTTTATAACCAACAGCAGGCAGGCCAACACTCATGCCTTCTGCAAGCGCCATACCAAAACCTTCAAAAGCACTAGGAAAAGCAAAAATATCAGCCTCACGTAATTTTTCAGGAACATTATCTGTCGAACCCATTATTAAAACTCTTTCCTGTAAACCGGCAGACTTAATCATGTACTTTAATTCTTTATAATAAGTAACCCTATCCTTGGCTCCCCACAGCTCAACAATCCAATCAGGATATTTTGCAGCTAACTTTATAAATGCCTGGATTAATAAATGCGGACGCTTATGATTTTTCGTCAATCTACCAACAAAAATAATTTTATACTGCTCTTTGTAACTAGCCAAATCAGCACTAAAATCAAATTGTGGAATTGCATTACCAATTGTTATTGTTTTTGTATCAGGTAAATGATTTTTTATATGCGCTTCAAACGAAGGCATTAATACCTGACAAACAGCACTCTTTGGGAGTGCTGGTATTTCTTTAACCGGGTAAATATGAAAATAATCCTCCGGATCACCATGAGACATAGTAATTACAGGAATATCCGTCCCTGCATCACATAACAGAAGCTTGCTGGCAGCTGGCTGATAGCTGATGATTATATCCGGTTTAATTATATTAAGATAGTATTTTACATTATTCAATAAATAATGCTCTTCAAACCAGCTATTTACAGTCCTTGCAGGACGCTTACCTACAGCACGCAACATTTCACGAACTGCTTTTAAATACAAAGGAAATTTAATATGACTTCCATCAGCATTATCTTTTAAATTATAACAATGGATAGCCTCTTTCACAGGATAAAAGAAATCTCCATGGCTTTCGTCGCTATACAAAATACTAACATCATGTCCACGACTTGCCATTTCATTAGCGAAAGCGCTAGTTACCTTCGCCAAACCACCACTATCGTTGACCATCTTTGTGAAATTAGCCAGTAAAATCTTCATTATACCCCATCCTTCAGCAACGTTATGCCAATATTGCTTTTATTAAATTCTCATGGCTATAAGCCTCATTAGCTTCAATCAACCCTTGCTTATACTGCCCATGCTTCTCCGGATAACTGTTAACAAACGCTTCCAACTGCTTAGTAAATGCCCCAACACTATCCAGCGCGACAGCCTCGCCAACATTATATGCCTGCAAAACCTCCGGATTCATTTCCGGTGACTGCAAAATCGGCTTGTAAAACCCTATTGCGGTAAACAGCATCGCACTCCAATGATAGCGATAACGTTCTGCAGCATAAGGCGCTATTATAACATCAACCTCAAGCAACGCCTTCTGCCACTCTTCACCGATCAGATTCTTATGCCAAAATTCAATACCAGGCACATCCCTGTATTCACTGATAATCTTTTCAAACTCTTCACTGTCCTCTGTACGTGCCGTTGCTCCCTGCATAATTAGCTTTACAGGAACAATAAATTTAGCCTGCTTAAATGCATCTAAAAAGAAGCGTACATTTTTTTCACGGCGATACTGACCAAAAAAGCCCAAGGTCAATGGCTCCTTATAAGTCAAATTTTTATCTACAGGCAAATCCTGTGGCTTAAACACCGGTGGGGCAATCAGGTCTACATTTTTCAAGCCATCATTTACAAAATCATTACGCAAAGTAATAACTTTCAAATGAATATCAGGATAACGCTCACAACGCTTTGCCTGTTTTACAAAATTAGCCTTTTCCTGAGGGTTAATACCATGGAAAATAATATATACCGGTATCTTGCTGTTTTTTAAATCTGTATCTAAAATTGCTCGCAGATATCTATATGTTGCTGTAGGAATAATGATAGCATCATAATTATTTTCAATGCTTTTTTTATAAGCAGAATTAAACCACTTCCTGCGTCTACTTTCACGCTTTACAGATAACCACAGCTTTTGAAACTTATTAGAACCTGCATAAGTTACAACCTCTCCACCTTCAAGGTAATCAACCTTAGCATTGTATTTTATTTTAAACGGAAAGTTTTCCGGCACCAGCATCACCGGTTCATGCCCTTGGTTATTCAGCTCATCAACCAAGATACGGTCAAACTCAACTTCATGACCTGCCGGCATAATAATACTTTCTAAAATCGCTATTTTCATTTTATCACATCCTATAGCTTGCCATTGCTCTTATATAAATAATACAATTTCACATATTTCGTCATAGTATAAAAATAATGATCTACAGATAAAATCCAACCAAGGCGGCCATCTTTAAAACCGCCATTTAAGAAGTATACCTTTATAAAGGCCCATAACGGACGACAAACTATATCCCTAAAAAAGCTTACTCCCTTACCAGCCTTTTTATATTTTTCAGCAGCAAGAGTAGTATAATTATTGAATTTATTAAAATACTGCTGCCAATTATCATACGTATAATGGTACATATGGCCTTGCATTTTTTTATTAGGATAGGGAGTGATAATTGCCGGATGCACATATCCCTCAACATAAGAGTCCTTAGCAGGCATTACACGGCATACATAGTCAGGACGCAAAACACCATGTTCTGCTTTATCATAATGGAATTTATTAATACGTTTTATCCAATAGGCAACCTGCTCATTTTTCACAACAGCTGCTTCAATCTCTTTTGCTAACTCCGGTGTGCAACGTTCATCTGCATCTATAAAAAATATCCAGGGGAACTTTGCTTGCTGAATTGCAAAAGTCTGCTGCCCTCCCCAATCGCCATTCATACTACGATGAATAACACGAGCGCCCAGACTTTCAGCAATCTCTTGTGTTTTATCTGTACTGCCATCATCTATAACCAAAATATCCTCGGCAAAGCTGCAGCTGGTAATGCAAGCCCCAATATTCTTTTCTTCATTTTTTGCTAAAATCAAAACGCTTATCTTGGCCATTTAGGTCACCTTTCCTTATATACTATTTTAGATTTTCATCGCTATCCTTATCAGATAAAAAAATGCTTGCCTAAGTAATAATTTTTCATTTTAATAATATTCACTAATTACTGTCAGAATGCTTCATCATGAGTCTTTCTTGTGTTAATTATCAATAAGTCTCTCTATTAACGAACATTAATATCTCAAGATATTCGTATTTGTAATTTCATACAAACTAATAAGTGTTTTAATTACTTTTTTATTGAAAGCCCTTTTTAATTATACCATATCTGCTATCATGTGTGTTAACAAAACGGCCATAGACCGCAATAAATTACGACTATGGCCTTCCTTTTTACTTCACCGCATCACCCTTCAGCACACGCCACGCACCTACTCCGCGCATACTGTTGATGTATTCAGTGATTTTTTTATCAGTATCAGAACTATGCGTATAAATTTTGCCATCTGCAGCGTAAAGCCTATGATTAAACACCACGTCTTGATTTTCAAACATATTTGCCTGCAATGCAGCATAAGTAAAACCAGCAGGTCCAACAATTTCTGCCAAAGTTCCTGCCAACTGCATGTGGTCACCAACAGATTTATCATTAAACCAAGCTTGCTGCACACCGGCACCATAAAAAATACACGGTATAGACGACAAAGTGCGTGTATCCTGCTCCTTTGCAAAGCTGAAGCGCTCCGAATGATCACCGGTAATAACAAAAAGCGTATCACTGTACATGCTTTGCGCCTGCTTTACAAAATCACCCATCGTTTTATCCGCATACCAGATATGACCAAGCTCTGTAAGTGTTTTTTCATCACTGGCAATATCTGCAGGCAGCTTGCTCTTAACCTTTGCTCTTGGGAAGCCCATACCATCCACATCAATGCTGTAAGGCGGATGATTAGTTGTTGTAAGCACCACATGGAAAACCTTTTCCTGCTCTTTTTCCTTGCTCATATAAGCTTCGATTTGCTTAAATAAAGCAGCATCCGAACAGCCCCAGGCATTACCGCTATCATCACTGAACTCATCTGCACAATGAAATTCATCAAAGCTTTGCGCTTTAGTAAATTTGCCGATATTTTGCCATCCAGAAAAGCCACCATACCAAAAAACAGTCTTGTAACCAAGCTGCTTCATAATATAGCCAATACCGGTAGCATACTTGCCATTAAAGCTATTTGCCTGATAGTTTTCATATAACCCCATATCAGGAATACCGCTTACCAAACCATTAACAGCAGAAATTGTTCCGCTGCCATGTGGCAGCATAGTAGCAACGTGAGCAGCATCAGCAGAATTTTGCAAAGACAGCATATTATCAACCAATCCCAAATCCTTGTACTTAGGTAAAAATGGCCAATTACCAAAGCTTTCACCAACTATAAGCACAATGTTGCGTGGTTGCTTAGCCAGCTTAGGCTGTTTAACAGTATGTATAAAGGCCTTGTCAATGCTGTCTGCAGCTTTATTGCCACCACTTGCAGCAATTTTTTCACGCAGCTGTGCTACAGTAATGTTGATATTTGTCACCTTATCAATTTTGCGCTTCATATCGCGTACACGGTATAAGGCCTGTCCATCATCCAAAATTGCTTCGTTCAAAAGATTGGATTTTAAGCGTGCAGCACTTTCCCAATTGATGGAATGAGCATAGTTAAAAGCACCGCCATAACGCACAAATACACATAAAACTGCGAGCACAGGCAATGTCAATGCAATTACCAGTTTTTTATGCTGTACTTCAACGAAGGATTTAGCAGGCAGCTTGTGTAACCATATACGCAATCCATAAGCCAAAGCAATGCCCAAAACCATAGCTAAAGGAAAACGCCACAATAACTGGTACTCTTTAACCGCAGTCACAAATATCGCATAAATATCATCATGCGCACCATTTATAAGCATCATATTAAAGGCTGCATTAAAAATCTTGTAATACGGTATGCGCGTCATAAAGCAAACAGCAAAGAAAACTAAGGCCACAGCATGCCAGCAAAAACGTAGCTTGTCTGCCGGCCAATTTTTCACAATAAGCTTCGGCAAAGTTGCAAACACAAAGCCAATAAGAGCTATCATGCCTGCTGTCTTTAAGCTTAAGCGCAGTCCTAAAAGCAAAGCCATAGGAATATCACTATAGTCACCGTTAAGCTGTCCGTTGTAAATAGCAATAAAGGCTATACGAAATACCGTAAAAACCAAACACCAATAAATAAATGCCTTGAGATCCTGCTGCAGGTTTTCAAAAAATCTTGCGTAAGAATTCATATAAAGCTTTCATCTCCCCATATTTTATGCAAATCTAACTAATTATACCATACTTTTCGCTTAGCATCTGCTTATGATTTAGAAGAATGCTAATTTTGAGTCAAAAGCTTAATTTTAGGCATTCGTCAAGAAAAATATCAAAAATTGCACTTTTTCCTACGAAAAAATGCAATTTTTGACATTTTTCCTAATGAATATTATATGCGCACATTATTCTATTCTACAACTACATTCTGAATGTAAAATAATGAATTTGAAAAATTAACTACCAATCGTCAAAACAGATATTTTCATTAAGGAATAAATTCAATCACTACTAAATCTCTCTGCTTACCTCTCTCCAATGCCAATCGTACTAAAAATCCCCCTGACAAATCAATGCCAAGGGGATAATACAGTCGGAGGTTTTAAGCTCATTGCCATTCACCATCCTTCAGCATATTCTGCAAGTATGGGTCTGCTCCGTAACGTCCTTCAAGATACTGCTTATCGTAAGCTGCGGTATTGTTGATACGCTCGTTATTTTCTTTGCGGATCTCATAGAGCGAGTACAGCTCACTGCTGTGGTTATCTCCTTCAGCGGCAAACCAGATCTCGTCACGGCGGTAAACAGTGTTTTTCATAGTTGCTATATCGTGAGAGGTGAAAATTAGTTGCGCTCCATGCGTATTTAGCTTAGGATTTTTAAACAGAGCTATGATGTAACGCAGCAGCTTCGGATGAAGCTTGGCATCTAATTCGTCAATAACTGCTAACCGGCCTTCTGCTAAAGCAATCAGTAGTATCGGCAATGCTGCAATGAGCTTTTTAGTACCATCGGATTCATCTTTATAGGATAACTCGTAGGTTTTTCCATGCAGTGTTCTTTGCATGATGAGTTGTTTGCTATCGTTGTCGTAGCGATAGCCGTTGATATCAATACCCATATCATTTAAAGCACTTATAATTTGCCGGCGTATGGTTTTGTTATCAGACAGCATTATCTGTAATTCAGCTTCAGGATTAGCATAGCTGCGGATAATGCAGCTTTCAAACCATTTTTGAGCGTCGTTGATAGCAGGTATATCATAGTTGATTGCCAAGAACGATAAGTAGGGCATCTTTGGATTTACATCTCTATTTATTGATGCTTTATTTATACTGGAGCCTAAAGTAATAACTTTTTCTTCTCGGTCAAAAACATGGGCGGTGCGTTTGCCGCCTATTTTTTTTCTGTCCAGTGCTTCGGCAATGATTTCATCATGAAGCATAGAAAGGTAATAGCGGTACTCATAGCCATTAGTACGGAAGTAAAGCAGGAATTCTGTAGGCTCATTAGAGGTTTTTTCATCAAACAGGAAGGGCGTGCAAGATACTTTTTGCTGTACTATAAGCTTAGTACGAGTTTTTTCCATATCGTAGATAGGTTTTACCACGGTGGAGATAAGGCAGGTTAAAGCCTGCAGCATATTTGTTTTACCGCCGCCGTTAGGTCCATAGATAGCTGCTACAGGTAAAAGATTACTCGCTGGCTTGCAGTAAATAATATTTTCGGCAAACTCAGGCAGATTAGCTGCCTGCATATCAAAAACTGTTTCATCTTTATATGATTTGAAATTTTTAAATGAAAATTGACAGAGCATGAAATCAACTCCTTTCATGCTCATTGTAACATTAAAAACGCCAAAAATCAATTTTATAAGTCTGTTTTAGAAAATATTTTACTGAAAACGGCATATAAAACCTAAAATTTGTTTTTTTAGCTGCTACTGGAAGTGCCTTTAGGCGTTTTTCACCCAAACTCTAAACTATTGGCATTGTTTAATATTCTATCATTTTCCCTAACGAATATCATACGCGTACATTATTCTACTATACAACTACATTTAAAGTGCAAAATAAGGAGCAGCTTAAGCCGCTCCCTATCTATTCTTCATCTTTCTTTATCCTGCGCTGCAGCAAAACAAGACGCAACGACAAAACAACAGCACTGCAGATTACGCCGATATCCAGGCTCTGCCAATAAGCAAAGGCACCATTATTGAACTTGTAATCCAAAAGCAGACCCACCGGCAGGCAAATTGCCCAATAAGCCAGCATGCTGCACCAAAATGTAGCATTAACGTCCTTGTAGCCACGCAAAATTCCCTGTATCGGCGCCGCGACTGCGTCGCCTCCCTGCCACATAATAGCGTAGATAATAAACACCTTCACCAGCTCAATAACATGCGGATTCGTTGTATAAATGAGCGCAATATACTCACGCGTCACCAGCTCCAGCGCCATGTAAACCATAGCAATAAAAAGGCTCATCTCCAGTCCCAATGCCGTGTAATCGCGCGCCCCCTGATAGTTTTTCGCACCATATTCAACGCCCACCACAATCGTCAGCGCCAGCGAGAAGCTCATGGGGAACATGTAAATGAGCGAGGAGAAATTGAGTGCCGCCTGATGCGCAGCAATCACCTCTGTGCCGAATTTGGCAATGAAAAGCGCCACAACGCCAAAGATGCTTGTTTCCATAAAAATAGCCACACCCATAGGCACACCGATGCGCAGGTATTCTGCCACCAGATGCTTTACTGGGCGCACAAAGCCCAGCACATCATACTGCTTGAACGGTTGCAGCTTCGACACCACCACTGCGAACATCACCAAAAGCAGCCAAAAGGTGATGCCCGTTGCTACGCCGGCGCCAATGCCGCCCAGGCGCGGTAAGCCCAGCTTGCCGAAAATCAGCACATAGTTCAGGAAGGCGTTGACAGGCAGCGCCAAAAGATAAATCTTCATCGACAGCTTGGTATAACCCAAAGTATCTACAAGGCTGCGCAGCGGTGTGATAAGGAAGAACGGCAGCACGCCTATGCCAAGACCGGCCATATACCACAGCGCAATGTGATAAACCTCCGGTGCCAGTCCCATGCCCTGCAAAAACGGCGGCAGAAAGATAACACCGCCGACAATTATCAGCACAGAAAAGGCTATAGCCAACAGCATGCCATGTCGTACTACCGTAGAGATTTTTTCTTTTTCGCCTGCACCCAAAAGGTTGGCAATCAAAGGCATCGCCGCCAGTAGAATGCCTGCAAAGCAGGTCTGCACCGGCATCCAAATGTTACCGCCGATAGCAGCACCGGCCAAATCCGCATCGCCCGCCTGACCGGACATACTGGCATCAAAAAAGTTCATGCCCATAATCGCAATCTGCGTGCCGATAATCGGCAGCATAACGCTCAGCAGACGCTTAACCTTATCCTTATAATCCTTGTGTAAAATTTTTAGCATATCATTACTCCCATTTTCCCTAATATAACAAAAGCCACACGGCTGCAAACACAGTCGTGTGGCGAAAAGATGACTATTGAATCAGAAAAAATCCACAACAATTTTTCAGATTTAATTTTAACAATAAGCAGCCTGCTTGTCAAGCTCAGTCTTCTGCTTCTGCCAATTCGGAAAGATAAGCCCAACGGTCCACCATCTCATCCAGCTTTTGCTGCACAGCCTCCTGCTGCTTAGTTAAAGCTGCCAGACGGGTGAAGTCACTGCCGCATTGGTTGATTTCCGCACCAAGCATTTTCAGCTCTGCCTCACTGCGCGCAATCTCCTGGTCCAAACGCTCCAGCTCCAGGCGCTCGCCATAAGTCATTTTCTTCTTCGCAGGCTCTTCGGCAGGCTTTGCTGCAGCCACCGGCTTAGCCTTTGCAGGCTGCGCCTGCTGCGCACTTTCCTCCTGCAGAGCTTCTGCATAATCGCTGTAGCCGCCGATATACGGCTTGATGCTGCCATCCTGCTCCAACGCAAAAATCTTTTGCGCAAAGCGGTCGAGGAAGTAACGGTCATGGGAAACGGCGATAACCGCACCGGCGAAGCTGTCGAGATAATCCTCTAAAACAGAAAGCGTCGGAATATCCAGGTCATTTGTCGGTTCGTCCAAAAGCAGCACGTTCGGTGCCGTCATCAGCACACGCAACAGATACAAGCGGCGTTTTTCACCGCCACTGAGCTTGGACACCGGCACCCATTGCAGCTCCGGCGGGAAGAGGAAGCGTTCCAGCATCTGTGCCGCACTGATGCGTTGGCCGTCGGCCGTTTCAATGTAATTATTCGCTTCCTTGATATATTCCAGCACACGCATATTGCTGTCCGGGAATTCGCTGTGCTGTGCAAAATAGCCAATCTTCACAGTCTGGCCTACGCGCATTTCGCCGCTCGTAGGCTGCAGCTTACCGGCAATGATATCCATCAGCGTTGATTTGCCTGCGCCATTAGGACCGACGATACCGATGCGGTCATTACGCAGCAGGATATAGCTGAAATCCTTGATATAATCCTTACCGTCCCACACCATGCCGATGTCTTCCAGCTCGATGATTGTTTTGCCAAGACGACTGCTGACGGAGGACATCTCCAAATTTGCTTCCGTCTTTACATTCTTCACTTCCGCTTCAATCTGAGCAAAGCGCTCCACGCGGTCCTTCTTTTTGGTACGGCGTGCTTCCGCACCACGGCTAATCCACGCCAGCTCACGGCGATAGATGTTACGCAGCTTTTGCGCAGCAGAGGCCTCCGCAATACGGCGTTCCTCACGCTTTTGCAGAAAGAGGCTGTAGTTGCCTACATAAACATAGCCCTTGCCGCCATCTATCTCTAAAGTGCGGTTAACAACACGGTCAAAGAAATAACGGTCATGGGTTACCATCAGCAGCGCACCCTTGCGCGCCAACAGCTTTTGCTCCAGCCAGGCAACAGTGGCGTTATCCATATGGTTGGTAGGCTCGTCCAAAATCAGCAGGTCCGACGGACGCACCAGCACACCGGCCAAGGCCACACGCTTGCGCTGGCCGCCGCTCAGCTCGCCCATCTGCTGCTGCAGATTAGTAATGCCAAGCTGCGTAAGCACTGCCTTCGCTTCGCTTTCCAGCTGCCAGGCATATTTATCATCCATCTGCTGCTGCAAATCAAGCAAATGCTTTTGCAGCTTTTTGTTATCAGGCTCCGCTGCAGCCTGCTCCACCGCAGTTTCGTAATCACGCAACAGCACCATCAGCGGCGAATCGCCTTTAAAAACCTGCTCCAATACAGTTGCATCTGCCTCAAACGGCGGGTCCTGCGGCAGATATTCCATCACCACGCCGCCGGGAATTGTCAGCTTGCCGTCACCGGCCTCATTATGGGCAATCATGCGCAGCAAGGTACTTTTACCGGTGCCATTGACACCGATAATACCGTACTTGTCGCCTTCCTCTACGTTAAATGTAATATTTTCAAACAACAATCTGTCGCCATAGCTGTACGACAAATCCTCTGCACTTAAAATCATTTTACTTATCTCCCTGTGAAAAATTTACACTCTAAAATTATATCACGCCTGCTGATAAAAGTAAAAAGGACGAACCGCTAAGGCTCGCCCTTCGTATTCCTATTTAACTGTTACCTGTAAATTTTCGTTTTCCTCTGCTGCGTCCTGCAAAACCTGCAGCAGCTGCTCGCCATACCAGCCCAGCTTTTCATTGTCGGTAATATCAGCAGGCACAATAATCTGCGTTGGCTCAACGATTTCTGTCAGGCAATCATACAACGCGTCTAAATTGGCGCCGTAGTACACAGGCAATGCCAGCGCGCTGCGCAGATATTTATGCAGCGCAGACACAGAGGTCATGCGCTCAAGGTCTAATGTGATTGTTCTCATAATAATCTCCTTATTTTCCGTAAAGCTTGCTGAAGGACTTGTAGTGATCACCGGTATAGTAAATCAGACCATCGTTGGAAAAGACAATGCGCTTCGCGTTACGATTACCCTTCACATAATCAATGTCACATTCCTTCCAGTTACGGCCGTTTTTCTTCGGCAGCTTACCCTCGTAATTGCCGTAGCGGTCGCCGCCGATGGATTTGCCGGGTGCAACCTTGTCGAGGGTGCCTTTTGTCTGCCAGCCCAGCTTTTTGGCTTCATTTTTCGTAATATAGTTGTGCGGCAATCGCTTATATTCGTTGATGTAGGCAGCAACGTGCTCCTTATCGGTGTAGGCAGCGCTTTCGCTGATTTTGATTTTGCCGCTGTTGGCCTTAACATTGGCCGCAGTGTTTTGGACGTTGTTGCTCTTGGTTGTATTAACATTTGTTGTCTGGGTTGTCTGTTTATCGTTGCTCTTGGGGCTGTTACTGCCGCAGCCGGCAATTACGCTGACGCTGAGCAGCATCGCCAGGAAGAACGCTAAAAGTTTTTGCATAAGTATGCTCCTTTCGTTTTCTTTTCATTATATCATATACAAAAAATCGGCGCACCATATCATGATACGCCGCCCCTAAAAGTTCACAAGTAATTCCTTGAAAAAAACTATGCTTTATGTTATATTATAGATAAAGAAGACAACCGCCCAAGCAGTTCGTGCCATTCCAATCGGCTTACGCCTCTTGGGGCACTATTGCATGGCGTGCATAAACCAATCAGCAGCGTCCTACGGACTTGCTTCTTGGATGCACCCGCAAAGGTGGGTTGCCGCTTAAATTAAGTTTGAAAAACCGTCTCTAGCTCGCAAATTACAGAGGCGGTTTTTCTATGTCTAGACTATCTGCTGTACTGAAAGATAAAAGTCAGCAATGCCAGAATGAACATGCCAAAAGCTATCAGGTCTTTGAAATCATAGTTCCTCATAGACATCACCTCGATTCTCTTAGAGAATTTCGGCAATGCCACCCCGTAAACGGTTGTCTTAAAACATATTTTAGCATATAAAACAAAAACATACAACGAACAAGCTGTGAAGTTTGCCGTTGTATGTTTTTTATTTATATCTTGTTTTTACCTTACATCTCTGCCATGAGTATAAACCGGCAGCAGCTTCGGCGACAACTCACCATGCACTCCGGCAGCCTTTTCTTCCTCAGCGTAGCGACGTACATGCTCCAGGCTCAGCTTGCCCAGCTTAACAGACTTCGCTGCTTCGGCAGCCTTAGTACCGGCAATGCGGCCAAAGACGATGATATCCAGCAGGCTGTTGCCCATCAGACGATTGGTGCCGTGAATGCCGCCAACAGCTTCACCGGCAACAAACAGGCCCGGCAGCTTTGTTTCCGCATCCTTATCAATCAGGATACCGCCGTTTTGGTAATGCAGCGTCGGATAAATCAAAATCGGTTCCTTACGCAAATCAATACCAAACTTAGCATACATGCGCAGCATACCCGGAATGCGTTTGGCAATCGTGCCTTCACCATGCAGCATTTCAATCAGCGGCGTATCAAGCCACAGCGCCACGCCATCGAGCGCCTTCACGCCCTTGCCGCGGGCAGTACACTCGCGAATGATAGACGCAGCCGCCACATCACGGGTTTCCAGCGGATGCATAAAGATTTCGCCCTCGCTGTTTACCAGCTGCGCACCAATCGAGCGCACCTTTTCGGTAACCAGCGCACCGTAAATCTGCGCCGGATAAGCAACACCCGTCGGATGATACTGAATTGCGTCAGCATAAATCAGCGGCGCACCAGCACGGTATGCCATAACAAGGCCGTCGGCAGTCGCACCATAATGGTTAGAAGTCGGGAAGCCCTGATAATGCAATCGTCCTGCACCACCGGTTGCCATGATTACGCATTTAGCACGTACAACCTTGTACTCCTGCGCATCAAAATCCCACAGCACCGCACCGGCAGTTTTACCCTCCTCGTCAAGCAGCAGCTCGACTGCGGGTGAAAACTCCAGCACCGGAATACCGCGGTTCTGCACTTCGTCACGCAGCACGCGCATGATCTCCGCACCGGTGTAATCGGCGCAGGCATGCATACGCTTACGGCTCGTGCCGCCGCCATGCGTCGTTACCATAGTGCCGTCCTGCTCCTTGTCGAACATAACGCCCAGCTTGCTCAGCCAGTCAATCGCCAAAGGTCCGTTGGTTACCAGCTCTTCCAACAGCTCGGGAATATTTTTGTAGTGACCGCCGCCAAAAGCATCCAGATAATGCTGCGCCGGGGAATCGTTGCCCTTATCCGCAGCCTGAATACCGCCCTCGGCCATCATCGTGTTGGCATCGCCCATACGCAGCTTCGTTACTACGAGGACGTTAGCACCGCCGTTATGTGCTTCCAACGCAGCGGAAGCACCGGCACCGCCGCCACCGATAACCAGCACATCAACATCATAGTCCACTTTTTCCAAATCAAGCTCTACATCCTGCAGGCGGCTTTTGCCCTCCAGCAGCTGTGCCAATTCTACCGGCACCTTCTGCCCCTTGTTAGGACCAACCTCCAGCACCTTGAAGCCCTTGGAGCTGTAGTCCGGATGGAACTCCTTCAGCAGCTCGTCCTTCTCCTCTGCCGTAAAGCGTTCGATAGAAGCGTGCAGACGTTGGGCACGGGTAGCTTCAACCTTAGCCATAGATTTTAACATATCTTCAGTAAATGCACTCACCTTGCCGCACCTCCTTATTTTTCAATCTCACGCTTGTTATACAGGTCTTTGATTTCGTCCAAAGGCATATTTTTGAGCTTTTCCAACAGCGTTACATAATCGCCGTTTTCAATTTCGGCAACACGCTGAGCCAGATGCTCGCACTTCGGCGCAATATATTTGCCTGTCAGGCGACGGCACAGCAGGCCGACAGCGCTGTGGCTGATTTGCGCCGGGCAACGGGATGCACATATATTGCAGCCAACGCAGTCAAAGGAAGCATGTGCTGCCTTCTCATATTCGCCGCGCTGAGCGTAAGCAATATACTGCATAACATTCAGGCCCTGCGGACAGCCCTTCGTGCAGGCATTGCAGCCAATGCAGCTGAAGATTTCCGGATACAGCTGACCGACAATATTATCGCTTGCCTTAATCTCTTCGATATTAAAGGTGCGCTTGTTAATCGGGAAGGAATCAATCTTGCCAACGCACATGCCTTCCTCAACCTTCGTCTGGCAGGAAAGCACAACCTTCAGCTCCGTGCTGCCTTTCAGGCGATAAATTACTGCACAGGCTCCGCAAAAGCCGCTGCGGCAACCGCAGCCACGCACCAGCTTAAAGCCTGCATATTCCATGGCATCCATAATGGTCAGGGTTGCCGGGACACTGTACTTTTTGCCCAGCAGGTAAACAGTTACCATTTCTTCCATATTTTTGCTCCTTATATTTTCTTCTCCAAAACGTATTTCAGAATCTCAAAGCTAAAATCCGCTATAAACGAAACAGCTTCGTTACGAGCCATCAATATATCGTGTAAGGAATAGCAATTTTAGCAAATGAGTGCTTGGAAGCACAGGAACAAGGGTACGTAACTTACTGTTACTATATGACAAATTTTACCGAAGTTCCGTCTTGCTTCCGCACGAAATTTGCGTTATGCCCTAAGTCATAGGAAAATTGCTCCTGACTGGAACGATATATTTATGGCGACGCAAAATATAATCAATATTCGTCCGGTATCTCGTCCAGCTCATCGCAGGTAAACACCGGCCCATCCTTGCACACGTACTTCTTGCCGATATTACAGCGACCGCACTTACCAACGCCGCACTTCATGCGTAGCTCCAGCGTCGTATAAACCTGCTTCTTCTCAAAGCCCATCTCAATCAACGCCGCCAGGCACAGCTTAATCATAATCGGCGGACCGCACAGCAGCACCGTCTTATCCGGCGTAAACTTCAGGTCCTTCAGGAAATTAGGCACAAAGCCGACATTGCCCGTCCAGCCCTCCTGCGCACGGTCAATCGTCAGATGCACACGCGTATCCTTTTGCACCGGCCACACATTCGTCAGCTCGTCATAACGCACAAAATCTTCCTTGCTGCGTGCGCCGTAAACAACATCAATGCTGCCGTAATCCTCACGCTTGTCCAGCATATAATTGATTACACTGCGCAGCGGCGCCAAACCGATACCACCGGCAATAAACAGTAAATCCTTGCCCTTCAATTTATCCTCAACAGGGAAATGATTGCCGTAAGGTCCGCGCACTGCTATCTGCTGGCCCGGTTCAATATCAAAATGCAAAAAGTTCGTAATCGAGCCGCAGCGTTTAATGCTGAACTCCATATATTTTTCGTTCGTCGGAGAGGAGGTAATGGAAAAAATCGCCTCACCCTTACCGGGAACGGAAAGAATAGCGCATTGTCCCGGCAGATGCTCAAACAGCTTACCGCCGCCGATTTTCTCCACGCGGAAGGTTTTTACATCAGCTGTTTCCGTGCAGATATCCGTCACCACGCCAATCTGCGGAATCAAGGTATCCTGACAATTACACATCCTGCTTCACCTCCGCTTTTTCCAAGGCCTTGGCTACCTTGACGATATTCAGCTGCACCGGACACTTTTGCAGGCAGCGTCCACAGCCGACGCAAGCATATTCACCGTCATTGTTCTCCGGGAAATATACCAGCTTATGCATATAACGCTGACGGAAGCGCTCCACCTTCGTCTTACGCGGACTGCCATGCGCCATCAGCGTAAAATCCTTCGCCATGCAGCTGTCCCAGCAGCGATAGCGTTGCGTGCGCTCCTCAGTCTCCTGATAATCACGGATATCGTAGCAATGACAGGTAGGGCACACATAGGTACAAGTACAGCAGGACAGGCAGCCTGCAGCCATCTGCTCCCAGATTTTGCTGTTGAATACCTTCAGCTCATCCTTAGTCAGCTCGTCATTTACCTTGAAATCATGCAAAGGCAATACGCTCAAAATTTTCTGCGTCTGCTCCTGCTGCTCGCTGACCGCTGCCGCAGCATCCGCAGTTGCCTCCGCCAGCACACCGCCATCGACAAGCTTCGCTGTCAGCTCCTCGCCCTTGGCAGTCACAGCCTGCCAGCAAAGCTCCTCGCCTGCCAGCCAAGTCTGCACATCCGTCTCCGGAGCACCTGCGTCAATGCCAAAGGCATGGCAGAAGCAGGTTTCTTCGGGAGCACTGCAGCCTAAACCGATGAGCACGCATTGCTCGCGTCTTGTTTTGTAATATGTATCAACAGGTGCTTTTAAAAACACCTTATCTAAAATCTTAAAGCTGCGCGCATCGCAGGCACGCACGCCCATGACAATCGTCATGCCGGCAGGCGGAACATTCTGCTCCAGCGCCAGCTCCTTGCCGCTCGTCTTAAAGGTCAGCAGATTTTCTACCTGCGGGAAGAAAACATCCTTCGCGCTGCGGTTCGTCAGCGGCGCATCCAATGCAACCTCCACATCCTCTCGATACGGTGCGAAGTCCGCATGACCGCTCTTGTTCTTGCAGGGCAGCAGCAGCGTACCGATATTTTGCAGGGCTGCATATAACTTTGGCAGCTTATCCTTTGTTATCTTATACATGCTGCTCCCTCCCTTCTACCGCACTGTTGGCCTCGGGATCATTCTGCTTATAGCTTACCTGCGGTGCAGGCGTTTCGCTATCCGCACCGGCCTGATACTGGCCGAAGAAGCTGTTGATATCCTTCATAAACTTCATATTCAGCAGCTCCAGATGAATTCCCTGCGGGCAAACACGCGCACATTCGCCGCAGCCGGTGCAGCGCCCGGCAACGTGGAAGGCACGGATGATATGATACATCTGCTCCTCAACTTCGTCGGCATAAGCCTTGCCTGCTACCGGAGTATCAGGCTTATCAAAAATGCATTGCTCGCAGCTGCACGCCGGGCAAATATCGCGGCAGGCATTGCAACGGATACACTTGGAAAGCTCACTTTGCCAGAAGGCAAAACGCTCCTCGGCGCTCATCGCTTCAATCTCCTTGACCTTGGCGAATTTATCACCGGTAAACTGCGGTACAGTCAACGGCTCAGCCAACTCCTCATCCGCAATTTTATAAGCAGCGCCCTTGCACATCAGGCATTTGTTCAGCAGCACGTCAGCCTTCGCCAGACGCTTTTCACCATAAGCGGTGTTGACAACAACCTCATCACCGTCTACGCTCACGCTGATGATACCCTTAGCACCGGCAGCCTTAATCTTGTTGATATCCAGCATACCGCTGCAGGGTGTGCCGATGGCGTAGACAAGCTCACGCTTAATGCGGTTATCCTTCAGCAGCTGGTTCACTCCGTATGTATCGCAAGGCTTTAAGAAAACAGCCGTCTTCTTGCCTGCATGGCTTGTTTCGATTAAATATTTGCAGAGATTGGCAGGGCAGAACTCATTATAAACGAGCTTGTCGCATTCGTCTGCGCTGCCAACAGCAGCAGGTGCGTTATCGTAAAAGAATTCGCCTGCCTGCCATGCTAGCACACGCTCTACTGTGCCCTCTGCCAACAGCTCAGCTGCACGCTTCTGCAGCAGCTTTTCTATTTTTTGCATCGCAAATCCCTCAACTTTACATTCTCACCCAATGCCGCAATATGCTCGGCAAAATCGTTCATCACCTGTGCAAAACGTGCGCCCTCGGCCGCACTAACCCATTCCACACGGAAGCGCTCACCGGCCACGCCCAGATAATCAAGCATACTGAGCAGCAGTGTCATACGACGGCGTGCATAATAGTTGCCTGTCGAATAATGGCAGTCGCCGGGGTGACAGCCGCACATGATGACACCGTCCGCGCCACGCTGAAACGCGCGCAAGATAAAGAGCGGATTCACTCTGCAGGAGCAGGGAACCTTGATGATTTTGATATTAGCAGGATAATGCTTGCGGGCCGTTCCGGCACCGTCAGCACCGGCATAGCTGCACCAGTTACAGCAGAAGGCCACGATTTTCGGTTCAAAATTTTTCTTCTCTAGCATAATGCATCCACCTCTGCCAGAATTTGTTGATTAGTAAAGCCCTGCAAATCCATAGCACCACAGGGGCAGGCTACCGTGCAGGCACCGCAGCCCTGGCACAGCGCATTGTTTACCACAGCAACGGTACGTGTTTCGCGCACGCCCAGCTTAGTAATAACCTGCTTGCTCTCGCCGGTAATCGCACCATAGGGGCAGACATGCGTGCAAGCCAGGCAGCCGCTGCAAATGCTTGTATCGCACTGCGCAGTGCAGGGGTTCGTCAGCAGCTTATCCTTCGCCAGCAGGCCGACAACCTTAACGGCCGCCGCACCGGCCTGCGAAACAGTTTCCGGAATATCCTTCGGTCCCTGGCACATGCCGCTGAGGAAAATGCCTGCCGTCGGACTTTCAACCGGACGCAGCTTCGGATGCGCCTCTACGTAAAAGTCATCGTTATCAATGCTGGCAGTCAGCATCGTTGCCAGCTTGCGTGCATCGGGAGAAGGCTGCACAGCCGTCGCCAGTACTACTAAATCAGGATTCAGCATCAGTTTGCGACCGCTGTTCAAATCACTGGCAAAAACCGTCAGCTTGCCATCGCCATCAACAACAACCTTGCCTACCTGACCGCGTACATAATGCACGCCGTACTCTTCCACCGCACGGCGCTGGAACTCGTCAAAGCCCTTGCCCGGAGTACGTACATCTATATAAAAAACAGTTACATCCACATCAGGATATTTTTCGCGGATATACATCGCATGCTTGGCATTATACATGCAGCAAATTTTACTGCAGTAGCTCTTGCCACGACCGCTCACATCACGCGAGCCTACGCAGGAAACTATAATAACCTTCTTCGGCTCCTTACCGGTAGAAGGACAAACGAGATGACCTTCTGTCGGTCCTGCTGCGTTCGTCAGACGCTCCAGCTCCAGCGAGGTGATAACGTCCTTGCTGGCACCGTAGCCATATTCGCCGAACTTGTCGAGAGACAGCGTTTTAAAGCCTGTTGCCAGCACAATCGCACCATATTTTTCCGTGATCAGCTCATCGGTCTGCGTATAATCAATTGCTCCTGCCGGACAAACCTTGGAGCAGATACCGCATTTACCTGTTTTGAACTTAATGCAGGCCTCGCGGTCGATAACAGGCACCTTGGGAATCGCCTGCGCAAAAGGAATATAGATTGCGCCGCGATTCTTCAGTCCCATATCGAATTCACTCGGAGTTTTGCGGGACGGACATTTTTCGGTACAGATGCCGCAGCCGCTGCACATATCAGCCTTCACGCTGCGTGCCTTTTTGCGGATTGTCACATCAAAATTGCCCACGAAGCCGCTCACGCTTTCTACCTCGCTATAGGTATAGAGCGTAATATTTTCATGGTTTGCTGCATCCACCATCTTCGGTGTCAGGATGCAGGCAGAGCAGTCGAGTGTCGGGAAGGTTTTGTCGAGCTGCGCCATACGGCCGCCGATTGTCGGCTCCTTCTCCACAATATCAACCTTGTAGCCTGCTTCCGCAATATCCAGCGCCGTCTGAATACCGGCAATACCGCCGCCTATAACCAGTGCGCGCTTCACTACCTGGCTTTCGCCGGGCTTCAGCGCTCCGTTAAAGCGCACCTTGGCAATTGCTGCCTTGGCTAATTTAATCGCCTTCGCTGTCGCTTCGGCCTTATCCTTCAGCACCCAGGAGCATTGCTCGCGGATATTGGCAATCTCTACCATGTAGGGATTGATGCCAACGCCCTCCGCACATTTGCGGAAGGTTGCCTCGTGCATACGCGGCGAGCAGCTGCAGACAACAAGTCTGTCCAGCTTATAATCTGCCACAGCCTTGCGAATCAGCTCCTGGCCCTGCTCGGAGCACATATATTTATAATCGATGGCATAGGCAACGTCAGGAATTTGGCGCACTGCCTCTACCACCTGGGCAACATCTACCGTGCCGGCGATGTTGCTGCCACACCAACAAACAAAAACACCAATCTTTTGCACGTAGCTTCCCCCTATTTATTATATTTTCTAAAGGCTGCAACCAAAAGCTGCTGCGGCATATCGCTCGGATAATGCTCCACACTTTCCGCAGGCAGCTTGTTGTTTCCTTGCTGACGAATCTGCAGCAGACGCAACGCCTCCATAATACGCGCCGGACTCACGCCACGTGGGCAGCGCTCCTCGCACGCCATGCAGGACAGACATTGCCACGGTGCGTCAGCCTCCAGCAGCTCGGGCGCATGACCGCTGTTTAAGTCCCACACTACGCGGTGGGGCAGCAAATCCATTTTAGACGCAGCTTCACAGTTCGCACTGCAGCGGCCGCATTGCATGCAGCGACGCACGTCGGTAGCAGCAAGGCGCAAAATATCCTCTGTCAATTGCTTTTCATCAACAGCCATTATTCCGCACCTCCTTCGCTCTCCGCAACACCAAGTGCTTCTGCAAGAAGCTCCGTAAAGTAGCGCGTCGGCAGGCTGCCTGCGGCACCATTGGCCGTCAGGTTATATGCACACAGCGGGCATGCAGTAACAAGTTCCTGCGCACCACAGCTTGCAGCATTATTTTTAATATCGCTGACGAGCTTTTCGCATTGCGCCTTATCCTTCAGCGCCAGATAACCGCCGCAGCATTCGTTGCGCATGCTGTAAATAACAGGCTCTGCACCCAACGCTTTAATAAAGGCTTCCATAACAGTAGGACTCTCTACGTCATCGAGGGCCAAAACCGCTCCCGGTCTAAGCAGCAAACAGCCATAATAAGCGCCAACCCTGCGTTCCTTTAAAGGATGGCTCACAAGCTGCGCCAACTTTTCCCAACCGATTTCATCACGCAAAACCTCCAGGTAATGCAAAACTCGTGTTTCACCGGCATAAGGCTCTTCAAGTTGCAGATAATTATTTACCTTTTGGCGAATCTCCGTATTCGTCGCCATATCGTGATTCACACGCTTGATGACATGGTAGCACGCACTGCACAGCGTCACCAGAACGCCGCCGTTTTCACGCGCCGCCACAAGCGCACGCACCGCACTCAGACGCTCGGCAATAGCATCAGGCGCCATTGGGTAAACCGCACCGCAGCACTGCCATTCCGGCAGCTCCACCAGCGGAAAGCCCAGCACCTCAGCACAGCGTCGTGCTGCCATATCCAGCTGCTTCGCCTTCGTTGACAGCGTGCAGCCAGGATAATAATTATAAATCATCGTCTTTCCCTCCTTCGCAAAGGACATAAAACAACCTTGACCAAAAAATTGCTTTATTACGTATCTATTCTACATTAATTCTGAAAATACTGCTAGTAGCAAAGAAAAATTTTCTTGGTTGCGTCGTGTCCTGCGGACACGGGAAAATTTTTCTCTGAACGAAACGGAATGTGAATTGCGAATCATATATAATCTCTTTTTTATCATAAGCAAAAAAGAGCTGCTACGAAAGCTCGTAACAGCTCAAAGAAACAAATTTTAATCCTGCCAGTAGTCCAGCTTTTGAGTCAGACCAATCTTGCTGGCCTTAAACTCAGGATTCTTACCGGCATTGCGCTGCTCGGTGTAATCATCCAGCGCACGCAGAGCAGGACCGCCCAGAATGCAGATAACAGGCAAGTTGATAATTGCCATGCAGCCCATGGTAACATCTGCCAAATCCCACATTGTACCCATGCTGGAGCCGGCACCGATGAAAATCAGTACGCAAGCCAGAATGCGGTAGCACAGAGTAAAGGTTTTGCCCGGAACATGCTTCAGAACATAAGCAAAAGCATTATCTACATAATACAGGTTGCCCAGCAGAGTAGTGAAGGCAAACAGTACCATAGATACAGTGATAAACAGCTTAGCATAATCGCCCATGCTTGCTGCCAGAGCTGCCTGTACATAAGGCGCACCAGCAAGCTCCTTAGTCGGCTCGATGCCGGAGCTCAGGCACATGAAAGCGGTAGCGGTGCAAATCAGCAGAGTATCAATAAATACGGACAGCATCTGAACCAGGCCTTGCTTAACCGGGTGAGAAACGTCAGCTGCAGCAGCAGCGTTCGGCGCAGAACCAACACCTGCTTCGTTGCTGTACAAACCGCGTTTGATACCGAACATCATGCAGCTGCCGGCAAAGCCACCGAAAATTGCAGTGAAGTCAAATGCTTCAGCAAAAATTCTGCCTACAACTCCGGGAACCAGATTGATATGCATAATAGTAAGGATAAATGCTACAGAAATGTAGATAACGCCCATCAAAGGAACCAAAGTAGAGGTTGCTTTGATAACGCGCTTGCCACCGCCCAGCAGGCAATAGCCTACGAGCACTGCTTCTACTGCGCCGATAATCCAGGGAGTTGTATCCGGATTATAGAAGCTCAGAGCAGCAAAGGTGGATTGCAGATTGTAAGAGCACAGCATATTAAAGCCGCAGCCATAGGTTACAATCAAAGCCACAGCAAAGAGCACTGCCAGGCCGCGGCTGCCCAAAGCAGCTTCGATGTAGTATGCAGGGCCGCCGTAGCTGCCGTGCGGACCACGTTTCTTGTAAATCTGTGCCAGGGTGCTTTCAATAAAAGCAGAAGCGCCGCCAACAACAGCAATAACCCACATCCAGAACACAGCACCATAACCGCCGAGGCAGATAGCTGTGGAAATGCCGATAATATTACCGGTACCTACACGGGACGCAGTAGATACCATCAAAGCCTGGAAGGATGATACCGCACCGGATTCAACAGGCTTCTCCAAAATAACACGAATAGTTTCCTTAAACATACGTACCTGCACCAGACGAGTACGCAGAGTGTAGTACAGGCCTACACCGATGAGCATGATAATCAGCAAATAACTATACATAAAATTGCTGATTGCTCCAATAATTTCTCCGAACATAAATGTTGCTCCCCCTTTTTTAGTTTGTTTGTTAATTATAACATATTTACTTGCTTTTCCAAAATTCAGAAAGGACGACAGCTAACAAAGCTAACACTTTTGCACAATATAATAAATCAATTAAGTGATTTTGATAACCTCGCATTCTGCTGCTCTAGTTTAAGCCTTGCAAGCATTCCTTAAGACTCGCATAGCACGGATGCTCCAAATCAAAGGCTCCTGCCAGAGCCGCCTCGCCCAAGCGCATGCCCACATACCTTTCTGTTCCTGCGAAATATGTATACAATAAATGCCTGCTGTAGTTCATTAATCCGTTCTCACGCCCACGGCAGCAATTTACAGTCTGCAGATATTCCGCACTCACATTATAAAGATTATAGTAATCGCTGCATTCGGAGCTTTCCTGCCGCAGCGATTGCAGCAGCATATCCTCAAGATAGCCTTTTTGCCAACGTTTAGTAGCTTTTTTGCCGGGAAAGAAAAAGTGCGTGCAATACTCCACTTCTCTAAAGAAAGTATTGTCACGCACTGCAAAAAATTTCTGCATTCGGCGTTCGCGCTCATCAGCCGCGTCGGCAAAGAATACTGCTTTGCGCACTATTTCTCTGCCTTCCAGCTGTATAAGGCGTTTAGTCAGCAAGTCTAACTTATCGATACTCTGATAATTTACAATCTGCATGTTAGGCAAGCTGATTCCCTGCTTAAATAAATGCCGGAGATAGGCATGCATAAACTGCGCCATCTCCAATCTTTCACACAGCAATAAAACCTCACCGGTAATAATGCTTTGCTTACTCAATTTATTTCTCCTTTTGTTCCAACATCTGCTCGGCAGCCTGCACTACCTGCTCCACCGTCAGACGTGTCATACATTGCATATCGTCACATTTATGCTTCATGCCATCCGCACAGCCTGGGCAAGGCGGCAGCGCCGTCACAATCGTTGCATCCTTAGTATAAGGACCGTACAGCTTCGGACTGGACGGACCATACATTGCCACGATAGGCACCTTTTGACTGATAGCTACGTGCATCGGGCCGCTGTCGTTCGTGATAACCAGGCTGCAACGGCGCATTGCCGCCGCCAGCTCGCCGATACGGAAGCAACCGGTTGCTACAACAGGAGTTGTCTTCATGAAGCTTACGGCCTCCTGCACCATTTCTTCGTCCATCGTACCGCCGAAGAATACAGGCTTATAGCCTTTTTCCGCAAGAATATCAGCTACCTTGGCAAAGCGCTCCGGCGCCCAGCGCTTGGTAACAACAGCACTGCCGATGTTAAAGCCCACCAGCTTGTCCGAAGCGAACACACCGTGCTCGCGCCAGAATTCATCCGCATGCTGCTGATATTCCTCGCTCGGGAAAATCTCCAGGCCGTTATGCTCCAGCTTCTTGACGCCAAGCTGCGTCAGCACATCAAGATACATGTCTGCCGCATGGATTTTGCGGTTAAGCGGAGTAAACACATCCCAAAGCGGTTTGAACATGGTGTGTGTTGTACCGCAACGCAATTTCACTTTGGTAAAAGCATCAATAAAGCTGCAACGCTCATTCGGATGCAGATTAATCAGCACATCAAAATCCATCTTGCTCAAACGGCGGGCGCAGGCCATCAACGCCAGCAGGCTATTGTCCTTGCCCTTCTTATCAATCGTGATAACCTCATCTAAATACGGATTGTGCAGCACTACATCCTTCAGCTTCTCATCCGCCAAAAAAGTAATGTGTGCATCCGGTGCTGCCTTACGCAGCGCATGGATAAAAGGCGTAGTCAGCGTCAGGTCTCCCAGATGCATCAAAAATGTTACCAATATTTTTTTGCCATTTAATTCTACAGCTTGTGCCATCAGCCCTCTGCCACCTTTTCCTGATAAATTTTATAAACCATTTCCGGCGTTATATCATGCATACAATGCCAGTTATCGCATTTTTTCTTCAAGCAGCCTGCACACTTTGCCGGTGAAAGCAATACCGTGGAATTTTTGCTGCCGTATGGTCCAGTGCGGTCAGCCTTCGTCGGTCCGTACATCGCCACAAGCGGCTTTTTAAGTGCCGCCGCAAAATGCAGCGGGCCGGTATCCGCACTGATATAGAAGCTGCAGCCCTTAATCAGCGCCGCCAGCTCACGCAGGCTTGTCTGTCCCGTCAAATCGATAACCAGCGAGCTTGCTGTGCCTTCGGCAATCTTCTGCCCCTTGACAGCATCATCAGGTCCGCCTGCCAGCACCACGGCAGTACCGTCAGCCGTAAGCTTTTTCGCCAGCTCGATATAATGCTCGACCGGCCATTCCTTCGTCCACCAGCGTGCACCGGGAACAATAACAACGTAATCTCCGCCCTGCCAGCCGGCCTCCTGCAGTTTATGCTGCACAGAAGCGGTTTCCGTGCTTAAATCCGGCATCGGGAATTCCACATCATCCAATGACTCTACCTTGGCACCAAGATAACGTGCCACGTCAAGATAGCGCTCAATAACATGGTCCTTGCTATGACTTCCGTCAATCGCCTTGCTGATAAAGCCGCTGCCCTCGCGCATTTCGCAATAGCCGATGCGGTTATCGCAACCGCTGATAGCAGCCAGTACCGCGCTTTTGAAAAGGCCCTGCATATCTATCACCAGGTCAAAATGCTTGCTGTGCAGCAAAGAGCGCATTTCGCAAAAATATTTCAGCTTATCACTGAAGCCCAGCTTATTAAATTTTACCTTATCAAAATAAAGCACCTCGTCAATCACCGGCGGATCCGGTACAAAGCCGGCAAACTGCGGATGTACCAGCCAGGTGATTTTCGCCTTGGGATAACGCTTGCGCAGTGCTGCCGCAAAGGGCAAAGTGTGCAGGATATCACCTAAAGAACTCATTTTGATTAACAGGATATTCCGATACTCCATTATCATCTCTCGCTTACAATATTTTTTACGAAATCCAGCAGATTGCCGCCTGTGTAAAGATAGCCTTTGACACCAGCAGCCTCCGCTGCTTCCACATCGCGCTTACTGTCACCGACCAAGAAGCTCTGCTCCTTGTCGATATCATAGTCTGCCAGCGCCTGCAGCAGCATGCCCGGTTTGGGTTTGCGACAATCGCACACACCGGTATATTCCGGCACGCTGCCCTCTGGATGATGCGGGCAGTAGTAGATTTTTTCTATTTTGCCGCCTGCCGCAGCAATTTCACGCTGCATATAAGCATGCAGCTCATTCATCTGCTCTACCGTATAATAACCACGCGCAATACCGCTCTGGTTTGTTACAACAAAAATTGTATAGCCAAGCTGCGTCAGATACGCCACAGCCTCGCGTGCACCGTCAATCCAGCGCAGGTTCTCAATTTTGTAGAGATAGGCTACATCAACATTGAGCACGCCATCTCTGTCAAAAAATACCGCCTTAGCCTTCATAAACGTAATAACCGCCGGTCTTGTCGAGAAGCTGGCAATATTCCTCTGCAGCTTCTTCAATCGGAGTAAAGCCTCCGTCATAGCCTGCTGCCAAAAGATTAGTGTCATCTGCTTCGGTAAAGCTCTGGTATTTGCCCTTCAGTACTTCAGGGAACGGTACATATTCCAGCTCGCCGCTACCAAAGTGGTTCAGCACAGCCTTAGCAAGAGTATTGAACTGATGCGCATGGCCGGTACCGCAGTTGAAAATACCGCTGATTTCCGGATGATCCCAGAAGTAGAAGTTTACCTTAACAACGTCTTTTACATACACAAAGTCACGAGTATGCTCGCCCGGTCCATAACCGGCGTACTCACCGAACAGGCGAACTTTATGTTCTGCTTTCCATTGGTTATACATTTGATAAATCATAGAAGCCATTTTGCCCTTATGATTCTCCTGCGGACCGTATACGTTAAAATAACGCAGGCCTACTACCTGGCTTTGTGCCTGCGGCAGCAGACGGCGCAGATAGTTGTCGAAGAACAGCTTGGAGAAAGCATATACATTCAGTGCTTCCTCACAGGCAGGCTCTTCACGGAAGCCATGCGCACCGCTGCCATAGGTGGAAGCAGAGGAAGCATACATCATCTGAATCTTTCTGTCGAGGCAGAAATGCAGCACGTTTTTAGTATACTCAAAGTTGTTTTCCATCATGTATTTGCCGTTATATTCCATTGTATCGGAGCAAGCGCCCTCATGGAAGATAACGTCGATTTTTTCATGATTGAATTTGCCTGCCTTCAGTGCATCCATGAAAGCATACTTATCCATATAATCCTTAACCTTCAGGCCTTGGATATTTTTGAATTTAACCATGTTGGTCAGGTTATCGACAACAAGAATGTCATCAATACCACGGTCATTTAAGCCTTTAACAATATTACTGCCGATAAAACCGGCACCACCAGTTACGATAATCATAATTTGCCCTCCTTAACCATTTTGGCAATTTTTTCCACCACACCGGTTGTGGAATAACCATCTTCAAATTCTATAATGCGCACTTCACCGGCGTATTCACGTCCGGCAACCTCTTCAGGCTTGTAATCACCGCCCTTGACGAGAATGTCGGGACGAATTTTTTCAATCAGCTCGGTCGGAGTATCCTGATCAAACAGTACTACCGCATCTACGCAGGCCAGCGCTGCCAGTACACGCGCACGGTCCAACTCATGCACCAAAGGTCTTGTTTCACCCTTCAGACGGCGTACGGAAGCGTCCGTATTCAGGCCGACAATCAGGTGCTTGCCAAGGTTGCGCGCCTTTTCCAAATACGTTACATGTCCTACATGCAGAATATCGAAACAACCGTTGGTGAAAACAATCTTTTCGCCGCATGCTCTCCAGGTTGCCGCCAAAGATGCTATCTCCTGCCAGCTCAGCGTGCGGTAGCCACGGCCCTGCTTACGTTCCTCCGTGAGCAGGTCCTTCAAAAGCTCGTCACGGTGCACCGGATAAGTGCCAACCTTGGCCACAACAATTCCTGCAGCACGATTCGCCATATAAACAGCATCTGCCAACGCCAGCTTGCCTGCAACACCGGCCAGAAGCGTAGCCGCCACTGTATCACCGGCACCGGAAACATCAAACACTTCAATCGCAGTAGCAGGACTGTGCAGCACCTGCTCAGCATTAACCAGGCTCATGCCGCGCTCACTGCGGGTAACAACAACATTTTTGATATGGAATTTTTCGCGTGCAGCCTGCGCCATGCTGACAACGGCTTCATCAGAGTTTTCACGCTGACAGCCTGCAGCCTCACACATTTCCTTTAAATTAGGCGTAATAAAATCACAGCCGTCATATTTAGACCAGTCTGCTCCCTTAGGATCAATCAACACCGGTATATCATAGGCCTTGCCCTGAGCAATCACCCATTGGCAAAAATCATCCGAGCAGACACCCTTGGCATAATCGGAAACAATAATACCATCCAAGCCTTCGTCAAGCAAGCCTGCCAGCCAATGACGCAGCTCAACGATTTCATCAGGGAACAAATCGCCGGTTTCTTCAAAATCAAGTCGCAGCATCTGCTGGTTGCCGCCCAAAACACGCAGCTTGGTAATGGTCTTGCGGCGTTTGCTTTTCACCAGTCCATGATGATTGATGCCTGCATCATCCATCAGCTTTTCCAGCAGCAGACGGTTTTCATCATCACCTGTCACACCGCCCATAAAAACCTGACATTCCAGATGCGCCAGATTGGCAGCAACGTTTGCTGCACCGCCCAGCACGGAATTTATCTTTGTAATACGTGTTACCGGTACAGGTGCTTCCGGAGAAATGCGTTTAACCTCACCCTGAAAATATCTGTCCAGCATCACATCGCCGATAACAGCAATGCGTACATTCTTAATCTGTTCCGCTAAAAAAGTTGTTACAGCTAAATCAGCCAAATTATTCACCATCCACCAGCTCACATAAAATGTGGCCTATCAAAATATGCATTTCCTGCGCACGGGCAGTAACCTTCGCCGGCACAGCAATGCACTCGTCGCACAGCAGCTTCATTTTACCGCCGCCCTCAGCCGTCATGCCTACGCAGAAAACACCCATGCTCTTGGCCAGCTCAACAGCTTCCACAACATTAGCGCTGTTGCCGCTTGTGGAAATGCCTACCAGCACATCGCCCGGACGTGCGAGTGCCTGCACCTGACGTACGAAAACCTTATCATAGCCGTAATCGTTGCCGACAGCAGTCAGAATGGAGGTATCTACCGTCAGTGCGATAGCAGGCAGACCGGCGCGTTCCTTTTGAAAGCGGCCTACAAACTCGGCAGCCAGATGCTGGCTGTCAGCGGCGCTGCCGCCGTTGCCGCAGAACAAAACCTTCTTGCCATTGGCCAACGCCTTTTTTACTTCTACAGCAATGCGCTCAATCTGTGCCAGAATATCGCTGTTAATCACAGCATTTGTCACCTGCAGATGGTCTAGAAAGCGTTGCTTAATAATCTCTTTCATTTTCTACCTCATTACCAGTTTACAAAATCAAATTTAGCTTCAAAAGCACTGTCTTTATTATCAGTATCTTTATGCTTGTAAATCAAGGAAAGCTGCCAGCAGCAGAACTTATGCGTCCAGCTGTATCTTGTTTCATAATTTTTCTTTTGGTCCAAATCATAGCGGTTGACAATGGTAAAGCTGTTCTTGTCATCCATGATGTATTGCAGACCATTACGAAGCTCTTTAGCCATATCAGGCTGATCGTAGGTAAATACATCTGTCGTAAAATCTTCACGATAATAACCAACCCAGGTATTCCAATGCGGACTGATTTTCTGGGCTAAGGTTGCATAATAAACATTAGTGGATTCTACAGAATCATCTGCGCTCTCGCGTGTCCACTTCTTACCGATTGTCAAATCTAAAGAGGTTTTTTTACTGTTGAACAGATAAATGCGGTCATGGTTAAGGAAGGCACCATATTCTGTATGCCAGCTCTTACGTCCGGTATCATCATTTTTCCACAGACCACGTTCAAAGTAAGCACTGTAGGATAAGGGCAAACCTGGTGCAATATGATGATTTTTATAATCAAAGCGGATATTGTTCTGCTTCTCTACCCATTCATCATCATCCTCATACCAACCGTTTTCATAGGTAACCTTAAAGTTACGCTCGTTGTGCTCCAAGCCGTAAACAGGCTTATAGCCGGCCTTGCTGTAATAATTCAAATCAGCGTAAATTGTGTCTTTATCTCCTAAAGGACGCTCGTAGGAAAGATTGACATAGGTACCCTTGTCGCTGTCCTTAAAGCCGATATGCGGCAGAATACGTTCCTTGGACTTTTCCGTCAGGCTATTTTCCCAATAATCACGGGAATAGATATGCTTGCCGCGTACATAAACCTTGACGTCGCGGGCTACCATTTTATCATGAGGATAAATTTCAAAGGTCTTTGCCTTGATTTCAAGACATTTGGGATGCTTTACTGCCGGACAACGGCTCGTAGAACCTCCCTCATCAAGAACCATCTTATCAGGATAAATTTCGGCATGAGGCGCAGCAAAGAAATCTTTGCCGTTCTTACCGGTCAATTTTTTCATTTCACCGGTTTTATTGTTAAAGTTATAATGGCCCCAGGCAGCCTGTGTTTCGCTGGCACCCTCTACCAGCTTGCCACCCTCCAGCAGCCAGATATCGCCGGTTTTCATATTACCCTTGACCTGCGTTGTATAAATATCCTGACCGTTCTGCGATACCTTGATATTGCCCTCGGCATGAAAATCACCGCTGACAGTATCATATTCGGCATGTTCACCGGTCAGACGAATCGGCAGCCCCTGCTGCTTTTCTGTATCCAGCTTTTCACGATGCGGTACCGCTGTATTAGGTTCATCAACAGTTACCGGGCTTAGCATACTGTCACTATTGCTGTTGCTGAACTGCTCAGCATAAACAGGCAGGCACATGCCAAGTGCCAAAGCTGTAGCTATAAAAGTCTTATGCATATAAAAAACTCCTTTTTTCTATACTGATGAAGAAAAAATTTCATAGTAATCCACTTAACATTATACCATAAAAAAAGCAAAAGCTCACTCGAAAGAGTGAGCTTTTCACGTATAATTTTCGATTTTATTCCTGATATACAACGCCTTGCAGAGAAGTATCTTCAGCAGTCTGTACAAATGTTTCACAGCCAACCGGAATAGTTACGCTGTTACCCTTGACAAAAGCACCGCCAACCAGGCCCACAGGACCAAGGATAATCATACCGCCGATAGCAGCTCCGGCTGCACCGGCAATGCTTTCAGCCTTTTGTTTAGCAAGCTCGCCTACAGTAACGGGAATCTTGGTTCCGTCTACGCCATAGATATAGGTAAAGTCAATATCAATGCGGCCATCCTTACCGAAAATACCGGGCTGAACAACCTTCTTAACCTCACCAACACCGGTTGCACCCTTCGGCAGTACCAGTACGTCATTTACATACAGGTTATCCGCTGCCTTAAAATGAACTACATCACCCTTACGGCTCATTTTAGTGCTCAGCTCAGAGGTAAAAGCAATTTTAAAAACAGAATCCTTCGGAAGCACAACCTGCTGTACAGGCACATTTCCGTCAGTATAAGAAGCGAGCTTCAGCAGACTTTCCAGGCGACCGCTCAAAGAACCGGTCTGATTCTGGCCATAAAGCAGCTTTTCCGTGGCTTCAATACGGTTTTTGGCAGCGCCGCCAGACATGCTTTCGTTCATTTTCCATTCTACCACATTCAGCTTAGTAGCAAAGGAAGCTTCACCGTTATCAGGAGTACCCTCAAGATAATCGTACATATTGTCAACGCGGTTTATAATAGCATCGCTGGTAATAGTTCCGTAAACATCATCTTCCAGACTATCCATACGCTGCAGCAAGGAACCGCTCTGCTCCGTGCCATAGAGCATTTTTTCCATAGCGCCGATTTTATCTGCCATCGGGACAGCAGAATCAGCAGCAAAACCTGGAATTACTGTAGTAAAGCAAAAGATAAAGGTCAACAATAAAGTTGCAAGCTGTTTTTTCAATTTTCTTACCTCCAATCAGAGCTATATATTTTCATTATAGCATGTTTTACCTAAAAAAAACAGAGGTTCTATTCTGAACCTCTGCTTTATCCAATGTAAAATTTGTACAGATTGTTACTATAAATAATATTGCAGACAGCTTTTGTACCTATATTACAAACCAAACAAGTAATTTTTTATTTTTTGTAGCTGTCAACAGCAGACTTAACAGCAGCCTTCATTTCATCCATTTTAGCAAAGCGACGACGATGCTGTGCTCTTTTGGACGGCTTCAGCTCTTCCATAGATTTGCGGTGTTCCGCGGTCGGCATAATATAGAAGCGACGATCTGAGCAGATAACACCCTCGCACTCCTGCCAGAAAGCACCGAAATCAGTCTTCAGCTTACGATCTACACGTACATGGTTCATCGCGTAATAGCCGTCATTGGTAACAGCGAAAATATTTTCAATGCCTATAGCCTTAGCAAAACAACGCAGACCATAGAACATCAGGTTTTTGGTACGATAGCCGAAGAAAGCCTTCGTCATGCCCTTAATCAGCTCATTACCGTTCTGCGGTCCCTGCAGGGCACCAATATAAATAACATTCTTGCCGTCTGTTTTATTCTTTGCCAGCCAGAACATGATTTGGTATAAAGGCTCGCCCTCATAGAATAAAGCCAAAGACATGCAGCCTTCCTTGCGTTGGCCGGCATGAAACCACAGCTGCAGCGTCAACGGTCTGTCATCGTAGGAATCCTCCCACAGCTGCACCATTTCACCCTTGCTATACAATTTATCCATCAGCTCCGGCTTGAACAGCTCTTCCATAATCAGCAGATGATTCTGCACCAGCTCTACACGTTCATCCCAAGTTGAGCCTTTATAAAAAAACGCTCTGGTAGTCTGTTCCAAAAGCGCAGGTGCTCCCTGCAGCCATGCCTGACGATTGCTGTTTGCATCAAAAAATTTCAGCAAGCCTTCTATCGAGTTGCTATGCATAGCACAACGCGCACGGAAAACGACATATCGCTTCATTTCCTTCAAAATATGTGTCTGATATAAGCTTTTGCCGACATATTCTAAAATATTCTTGTCCATCAGTTACCTCTAGAAATATTATAATTATCTATATTATAGCATAGTTCAGAATGATAAGCATCAAGCATTCTTGATAAAAATATGTTTATGTGTTAAAATTTTTACGACAACCGTTTTACAGGGTGGTATTGCCTTCATTCAATTAAGAATGGAGGTGATGTCTATGGTATATTTTACATTCCAGGATCTTATGATTTTCGGTATGTTTATACTGGCATTGCTGACGTTCATTTTTCAGAACCGAAAGTAAATCGCACATAGAAAAACCGCCTCTGTAATTTACCAGATTCCGAGGCGGCTTTTCAAGTCAATTCAACTGGCAACCCACCTTTGCGGGCGGTTGTCTTTTTCTATATTTAATATATCACATTCATACTATTTTTTCAAGTAATGACTTAATTCTTTCTCATATGCTCTTCGAGATACTGACCGACAATTTTAACGGCACAGTAATCACCGCACATGGAGCAAGCCTCATCATCGGATTTGTTCTTGCGGCAGCGATATTCCTTAGCCTTTACCGGGTCGATAGCCAGATCAAGCTGAGCAGGCCAATCCAGAACCTTACGTGCTCTTGCCATCTTCAGGTCCCACTCCCATGCCTGCTTGTTGCCGTTAGCCAAATCAGCAGCATGCGCAGCGATACGGGTAGCGATTACGCCCTCGCGTACATCATTTAAGTCAGGCAGGCCCAAATGCTCGGCCGGAGTTACGTAGCACAGGAAGTTAGCACCACTGACAGCAGCAAGAGTGCCGCCGATAGCACTGGTAATATGGTCATAGCCGGGAGCAACATCTGTTACAAGAGGTCCGAGCACATAGAACGGTGCTCCGTGGCACAGGCGTTTTTGCAGCTGCATGTTCGCAGCAATCTGGTTGTAGGGCACGTGGCCGGGGCCTTCTACCATAACCTGTACCCCCTTATCCCAAGCGCGCTGTGTCAATTCACCCAGGTTCAGCAGCTCCTGAATCTGCGCTCTGTCGGTAGCATCAGCAATGCATCCGGGACGCAGGCCATCGCCAAGGCTGATAGTTACATCATATTCGGCACAAATATCAAGAATCTCATCATAGTATTCATACAGAGGATTCTCTGCGTCATTGTGCAGCATCCAGCCGGTGATAAAGCTGCCGCCGCGGCTGACAACATCCATCTCACGGCCTTCGTCAATGAGTGCTTTCAGCACATTTTTGTTAATGCCGCAATGAATGGTCATGAAGTCGGCGCCATCTGCAGCCTGTTGGCGGATAACATCGAAAATATCTTCCTTAGTCATCTCAACCACTGCGCCACGCTTCTTAATGGTTTCTACAGTTACCTGATACATAGGCACAGTGCCAACCATTACGGTAGATGCAGCAATAATTGCCTGACGGGAAGCGCTGATATTGTTGCCGGTGGAAAGATCCATAACAGAATCCGCGCCTGCATCAATAGCAGCCTGCAGCTTTGCCAGCTCCGGTTCCGGATCAGGATAGCTGCTGGAGGTACCGATGTTAGCGTTAACCTTTACAGTAAGGCCGGTACCAACACCGCGCGGAATAATATTTTTATGATTGATGTTGCAGGGAATGGCGATAGTACCGTTTGCTACGCCTTCGCGAATAAACTCCGCAGTTACATGCTCCTGCTCTGCTACAATTTTCATTGCTTCGGTAATCACACCTTGGCGTGCCAATTGCATTTGTGTTGCCATAATTTTTCCTCCTTATAATTAAAAGACCGCTTTCCTGTCGGAAAGCGGTTGAATTGTCTTTTTGCAGAAATCAGCTCGCTTTCCTACGCTGGTTTTAACCAGATTCAGGTTCAAAGGGTCGGATGTAAGTCCTCTCAGCAAATTGCGCCCCTAGCGGTTGCGTTGTTTTGTTTACATGCTTACTTTAACATGAATAACATCATTTTGCAAGCATACAAACCGAAACTTTTCTGTAACCTACGTTACAAAACAGCTTAAAAAATTGTATACATAAAAAATCTTTACAAAAACACTTGACTCTAAAAGCAGGCATGTTATAATCATCTACAAATCACATTACGCAACGCAATGATGGAGAAGCAATGTGCAGGTCTTTTCAGAAAGCTGGCGGTTGATGCAAGGCAGCAGCGAAGCACACTAGTTCCGCTCCGAAGCGGCAAATGACGAATTTGACGGGTGCGCCCGATACAGCGTTCAAAGTTGGCCATAGGCAAATTGGGTGGCACCGCGAGCAGTCCTCGTCCCAAGATAGGGATGATGGGCTTATTTTTTTAGGTGAAGCAATTATGCAATGGCAATTTGGGTGGTACCGCGAGATAAAGGCAAGCTCGTCCCAAAGGGATGTGCTTGCCTTATTTATTTTCAGGAAGAAGGAAAGAATACATGAAAAGAGCATATAACTTTAACGCCGGTCCTTCCGCTATGCCGCTCGAGGTACTGTTGGAAGCGCAGGAAGAATTCTTAAACTATCAAAACACCGGCATGAGCATCATTGAAATGAGCCATCGCAGTAGTGAATACGCTGCCATGCATGCAGAAACAAAACAGCTGCTGCGTGAGCTGATGGAAATCCCCGAGGATTACGAGATTATGTTTATCCAAGGCGGCGGCAGCACCCAGTTTTTAATGACAGCTGCCAATTTCCACACTAAAAAATACGCCGCTTATGTCAACACCGGCGTCTGGGCCAAAAAGGCTATGGCAGAAGGAAAATTCTACGGCGAGGTTTATGAGGCCGCTAGCAGCGCTGATAAGAACCACAGCTACATTCCACAGGAATTCACGCTCCGCCCCGATACTTCTTATGTACACCTCACTGCCAACAACACGATTTACGGCACCGAATACAAGGATTTCCCCAAGTTTGATGTTCCCGTTATCTGCGATATGTCCAGCGACATCCTCTCGCGCAAGGTGAACGTCAAGGATTTTGATCTTATCTACGCAGGAGCGCAAAAGAATCTTGGTCCTGCAGGCGTAGTCATCGTCATCGCCAAGAAAAGCTTTTTGGCAACAGCGCGTGAGGAGCTGCCTACTATGCTGAAGTACAGCACCTTTGCCAATAACGATTCTTTGTACAATACACCGCCTGTCTTTGCCATTTATATGGTTAACAAAACTCTGCACTGGATTAAAAAGCAGGGTGGCGTAAACGCTATTGCCAAGAATAATGCAGCAAAAGCTAAGCTCATCTATGACGTTATCGACAACAGCAACGGTTTTTACAAGGGCCATGCTGCTCCCGAAGCTCGCAGCAATATGAACATTACCTTCAATCTGGCTACGCCGGAAATGGAGAAGGATTTCGTAGCTAAGGGCAAGGCTGCCGGCTTTGTCGGTATCGGCGGTCATCGTCTTGTCGGCGGCTGTCGCGCCAGTGCCTATAATGCAGTGCCGCTGGAGGCCTGCAAGGCGTTGGCGGAGTTTATGGAAGAATATATGAAGGAAAACAAATAACAGGAGGATAAATCACCATGAAAATTTTTGTCAGCAACGATATCAGCGAAAAAGGCGTAGCTCTGCTGCGCGAACACTTTGATGTAGATGTAATGCCCAACATGAAGCCGGAGGAGCTTATTAAGGTTATCAACAATTACGATGGTCTGGTAACCCGCAGCATGACCAAGGTAACCAAGGAGGTTATCGAAGCCTCCACTCGCCTGAAGGTTATCGGCCGCGCCGGCGTTGGCGTTGACAACATCGATATTCCTGCCGCTACCGCTAAAGGCATCGTCGTACTCAACACCCCGGAAGGCAACACCATGGCAGCTACCGAGCACACCGTTGCTATGATGATGGCTATGACTCGTCACATTCCGCAAGCCCATCAATCCATTCAGGAAGGCAAATGGGACCGCAAATCCTTTGACGGCATTCAGGTACAGGGCAAAACCCTTGGCATCATCGGCGTCGGCCGTATCGGCAGCCGTGTTGCCAAACGTATGCAGGCTATGGAAATGACCACCATTGGTTACGATCCTTATATTACCGAAGAACGTGCGCATCAGGTTGGCGTTGAGCTGGTTGATTTTGACACTCTGCTGGCTAAATCCGATTACATCACTATCCACACTCCGCTCACCAAAGAAACCGAAAAAATGCTGAACGCCGAAGCTATTGCCAAAATGAAGGACGGCGTGCGCATTGTCAACTGCGCCCGCGGCGGTTGCATGGATCCCGAAGCTATTGCCGAAGGCGTTAAATCCGGTAAAATTGCCGGCGCTGCCATTGACGTTTATCCGACTGAACCGCTTACCAAAGAAAATAACCCCTTCCTGGGCCTGTTCAACGTTGTACAAACTCCGCACCTTGGTGCTTCCACCATCGAAGCACAAATCGGTGTAGCTGTTGATGTTGCTTACGGCGTAATCGATGCTCTCGAAGGCCGTCCGGTTATGACCGCCGTTAATATGGCGCCCATTCCGAAAAGCGTGGCAGCAGTTATCCAACCTTACTTTAAGCTGGCAGAACGCATGGGTACCGTGGGCATCTATTTGGCAGACGGACCGATTAAGAGCGTTGAGGTAGAATACACCGGTGCGCTTGCCGAAACCGAAACCCAGGCTCTTACTACCGCCTTCCTCAAAGGCCTGCTGAACCCAATTCTGCAGGAAAGCGTTAACTTCGTCAATGCTCCCGGCATTGCTAAAAAACGCAACCTGGAGGTTAAAGAGGTTAAGGCTAACAAGCCAGGTTACTTCACTACCGCTATCAATGTAAAAATTGCTACTGCCAAGGGCACACATAAAATCGAAGGCACTTTGTTCGACGGCAAGCAGCCTAAAATTGTACAAATCGACCAATATCATGTTGACTTCAATCCCGAAGGCTACCTGCTGCTGGCACCGCACGTCAACAAGCCTAATATGATCGGTCAAATGGCAACTATTTTGGGCAGCGCCGGCATCAACATCAACGGCATGCAGGTTGGCAGCACTCCTAAATCCGACACCAACATTATGGCGATTGCTGTTGGCGATGATATTCCTAACGATATTATGCTGCAGCTGCGTGGTGTGGAAGGCATTATTGACGTTAAGCTTATCAACTGCGAAGGCTAATCACTATATAAATTACAGCGAGGAAATTCTATGAGAATAATTTTAGTCCGACACGGCGAAACAACCTGGAATATAGAAGGCAGATACCAAGGACAGGAGAATACACCGCTGAGCGAGCGCGGTCTGCGCCAAGGCCACCTGCTGGCCGAGGGCTTGCACCATATCCCTATTGATGTGTGCATCTCCAGCCCGCTGCAGCGCTCCTACCAAACCTGCAAGTTCTGCGCCGATCTGCACAAGCTGCCGGTAGCAACAGATGAACGTCTGCTGGAAATAAATCACGGCAGCTGGGAAGGCGTGCTGGCACCGGAAATTGCCAAGCAATTTCCGCAGGAGTTTGCCCTGTGGCACACCAGGCCGCACCTAGTACAAATGCCTGACGGCGGCGAAAGCCTGGAGGATGTGCGCAAGCGTGCGCGCGCTGCCTTTGACGATTATGCTGCCAAATATATCGATAAGACTGTGCTGGTTGCTGCGCATGATGCAGTGAACAAAGCGATTATCTGTGATTTGCTTGGCCTTGATATGTCGCACTTCTGGCAGATTAAGCAGGATAATACCTGTATCAATGTATTAGAATATAATGAAGGTGTTTGGCGCGTAGTGTTGCTGAACTCCACCAATCATTTAGGCTTCCTGTTCAGCGGTATTGAGCAGGCCGGCCTGTAATTTAACAAAGCAAAACTACCGTCCTGCGCAGCAAAGCTGCGAGGGCGGTAGTTTTTTTCTTTCTTGTCAAAATTTTGTTTGCATGATACAATATTACAGACAACCGTGTTGCGGGCGCATCCAAGAAGCAAGTCCATAGGACGAAGCTGATTGGTACTGCGCGCCATGTGATAGCACCCCAAGAGGCGTAGCCGATTGGTTTGGTGCGAACCACTGCAGGGTGGCGTTGCCGAAATTCCGTTGGAATGGAGGTGATGCTTATGAAAAATTACGACTTCAAAGATCTTATGGCCTTTGGCGTATTTATTCTGGCGTTACTGACATTTATATTTCAGTTCAGCAAATAATCCAGACATAAGAAAACCACCCCAAAACTTGCCGGTCGCAGGGTGGATTTTCTTACCACATTGAACTGGCAACCCACCTTGTGGGCGGTTGTCTTTCTATATTTATTATACCACATCAAAATATTTTTGCAATACAGTAATCCAGACATAGAAAAACCGCCTCTGTAGTTTGCCGTTCACTGAGGCGGATTTTCTGACCCTTTGAATCGGCAACCCACCTTGTTGCGGGCGCATCCAAGAAGCAAGTCCGTAGGACGATGCTGATTGGTATATGCGCGCCATGCAATAGTGCCCCAAGAGGCGCAGCCGATTGGATTGGCACGAACTGCTTAGGCGGTTGTCTTTCTATTTTTATTATACCACATTCAAATATTTTTGCAACACAAAGCCCCCTCACCTTGCGGCGAGGGGGCCTTTATACGCGCGTGTATTATTTTGTGTTACTTGCTAATCGTTAAATTAGAAAGTGAAGGTCAGGTCAGCCCAAACGATGTTGTCATGATCTTCATCATGCAGTTTGGAAACAGTGTCATAGTAAGCAACGGTGCCTACAATGTTTTTAGCGAAGGTGTAGTTAGTGCCAACGCCCCAGCCTTTGAAACCTTCATTGTCGAAAGTGCTTGCATCAGTGGTGTGTGCAACATAGGTCATGCCGCCTTGGTCATAGTAGTTAGCGAACAGGCCCCAGCTACCAGCGTCAGCAGCATCGGCACCTTTATAAGCGATTCCAGCAGTCCAGCCATCACTATTAACGCGATCTACATCTTTATCATTGTAGCTCAAATCACCTTTCAGGTACATACCAGAAACAGCTACATTACCATCAAAGTCATAGCTACCGCCAACATACCAGATAGCGTTGTCAATACCTTTAGTAAATTTATCATCGCCTTTGCCATTGTAGCCGCCTTCATACATATCTTTGAAGTTTACATAACCAGCCATAGCATTAAACTTGCCAAAATCACCAGTTAATTCGCCACCACAATAGTTACCATAGGAAGCATCTACACTCTTAGTATCATTTTCATTAGAAGAGCTGAAATCACTGCCTTTACCAACAAAACCTTTTACTTTGATTTTGCTGCCATAGGATACTTCAACGCCGTCAGCGCGGGTATCATATACGTTGCCGTTTGCGAAGAATGCATTGTAACGGCCAGCGGTTACATTCAGGCCACCCAGTTTACCTTCAACATATGCACGTTGGAAGGAAGTATCTTCATTGCCAGCGTTATCATGCAGGTCTTGAGTGTTTTCCAGCATACCGGTGTAGGACCAGTCATCATTGATTTGACCGTTAACCCACAGACGAGAACGCAGATCATTGTTTGTATTGCCGTCGTTGCTAGAGTCAGTGTAACGATAACGCATTTCGCCGGTTACTTTTACATTGTCAGCTTTTTTCTCCAGGTTAGCAACGCGAACGCCCAGGTTGTCCAGTTCGTCGGCGAATTCAGCAGCCAGTTTATCAACGTTAGCGCCTTTTGCCATTGCTTTAGCAACGATTTGAGCCATTTCATAACGGGTCATCAGCTTGTCGCCACCGAAGGTGGAGTCGCCGTAGCCTTCGATTACGCCGGCAGCAGCCAGTTTGTTGATGCTGTCATAAGCCCAGTGACCAGCAGGAACGTCAGAGAACGGGTTAGCAGCGTATGCGGAAGCAGTTACGCCCAGAGCCATAGCCATAGCTAATACTAAAGATTTTTTCATTTTAATTTCCTCCTTTAGGAAAATACATTTGAAAAATTCTGCTACGCTTCTTCGCCTTGGCTTTGATACTCGGCTCGCCGCAGCTTTCAGTAAGAGTTGCCTTGTTTCCTCTACCATACTCCTTGCAGTCTGCGTTTTTCGCTGCCCTCAGCAGTTAGCATAAGCAAATTTTTCATGACTCTATTGTACCACTTTTTTAATAACTCTACAAGTGCTTCACAAATTTTTCTTAATTCATGTAAATAAAGAGATTCTACTTCGCAAACAATCATTGATATGTAAGCTTTTCTTTTCAAGTATTTTTTCACAATACAAAAACCGCCTCTGCAAAATTTACAGAAGCGGCTTGGTGTTTTAAGCTAATATAGAATTATTTAACACGCAGAGCACGGTCTACTTCAATGCGTACTGCACGGCCAAATTCTTCATGAGTCCAATCCCAACGGCTGGTCAGAGCTTCAGGAATGGTTTTGTCGCTGTAAATGCGATGCTCGTAAGCTTTACCGGTGAGCTTGTTGTAAGCAACTGCATAGCCTTGCAGGTCGATTTGCAGTTTGCGCTCTTCGCTGGAATCGATAGCTCTGTCATCCAGCTTGTCCAGCTGAACAGCGATAACGATGTCAACATCGCCATCTTTAGCAATTTTTTCCAAAGTTGCAGCACTGGGAACCTTGTTGCCAACCTTAGCAGCATCAATAACAGCGGTCAGCTTGTCGTTTTCTACTACTACAAAGCCTTTTTTGCTGTTCAGAACAGCCAGAGCGTTTTTGTAGAAAACCTGATTTGCCAGTTCGTCTCCGCCTTCAACGTTGTTGATCAAAGGCAGCAGAGCAACACTTGCAGCTTCAGCTGCACCAAAGCAGGGGATGCTGAAGCAGATAGCCATAACGGTCATCAATAAATAACGTAAAACTTTTTTCATTCTTATTCCTCCAGACGCATTTATGTAATGCAGAATATAGGTATATTCTAGCATAAATTCAGGAAAAAATACAGTGTTTGCTTAAAATTTTCTGACTGGGTAGTCATTGTGAGTAAAACTTTTTTCTGAAATATTCTTCAGTTGTTATACTGATTTTTCAGTTGTATTTCACATTTTCCTTGCAAAAATTCAGTTCTTCGCAACAACTAAAATAATAGCTGAAAAATTTCACTTGTTATTTCAGTTTTTATTTCACTTGTTAACTAAAACCCTATTTTCAACAACCTACCCACACATCAAAAAACGACCGCCCTTCCGGGCGGCCGTCTTCTTATACGCGCGTGTTAAATATTAAGTTGTTGTATGTGGTTGGAATTAGAAAGTGAATACAACTTGAGACCACAGGGTTTGAGATTTTACATCGCTGTCAACTTTATCTTCCAGATCATACCATTCAACCTGGCCAACAATGTTCTTAGCGAAGGTGTAGTTAGCAGCTACGCTATAACCTTTGAAGCCATACATCTTATCGGCTTTACCGTTCATGGTGTGATCAGCATAAGTGGTAGCACCTTGGTCATAGTATTTAGCAACTAAGCCCCAGGAACCAACTTTAGCAGCTTTAGCACCTTTATAGGATGCAGTTACTACGAAGCCATCATCATCGATGTCCAAATCATGGTCTTCACCTTTCAGGTACATAGCACCCAATTTGAAGTTCTTATCAAATGCATAGTTAGCAGCTACAGTCCAAACACTAGAATCTTCATCAGAACCGTTAATATCTTGGAAATCAACATAGCCAGCAGACAGAGCCAAAGAGCCTACTTTACCAGACAAATCAGCATACCAAGCATCAGCATTACCCAAACGTACAACAGTGGAAGGAGTTGCTTTACCATAACCAGCGGTCAGTTTAACATCTTTGCCATAGGACAATTGAACACCATCAAAACGGGTATCATATACGTTACCTTCAGCAATCTTGTTGTTATAACGGCCAGCTTGAACAGCTACACCACCAATTTTACCATTTACATAAGCACGTTGGAAACTGGTATTTTCGTTGCCTTTATCGTCTTTCAAATCTTCATTGTTTTCAATCATGCCAGTGTATTTCCAGTCATCATTGATTTGACCATTAATCCACAGACGAGTACGCAGTTTAGTTTCATAACCAGCAGCTACATCTTTATCATGGTCGCCATAGTGATAACGAACTTCACCGGTAATCTTTACATTGTCAGCTTTTTTCTCCAGGTTAGCAACGCGAACGCCCAGGTTATCCAGCTCGTCAGCAAATTCAGCAGCCAGTTTGTCAACGTTAGCGCCTTTTGCCATTGCTTTAGCAACGATTTGAGCCATTTCATAACGGGTCATCAGCTTGTCGCCACCGAAGGTGGAGTCGCCGTAGCCTTCGATTACGCCGGCAGCAGCCAGTTTGTTGATGCTGTCATAAGCCCAGTGGCCGGCAGGAACGTCAGAGAACGGGTTAGCAGCGTAAGCGGAAGCGGTTACACCAAGAGCCATTGCCATTGCGAGTACTAAGGATTTTTTCATTGTAATTTCCTCCTCTTATCTTAAGAGATTTTTATTTATTACAAAATCCTTCGCAAGTTCCCGCCTGCAAGTCCGGTAAGAGTTGCCTTGTTTCCTCTACCATGCACGAGCTTCGCCTGTGTCAAGGATTTCATAATCAAGGGGTGAAATTATAGATTGGAGTAACTCTATTTACGATTTACTCTAATCTAAATCATACTTATATTATAATGGCGGATAAGTACCTAGTCAAGAGATTTTTTCAGAAAATTTTTAACAGAATAATATTTATTCCTATTAAGAATGTTTGCGATGTTGAGACAGCGCCTTGCACTGGCCTGCCTGCGCTGGAGTAAAACACTTGCCAAAGTCATTTTTAACGCGTTTTAAAGTATACTTGCGAAAATCCCCGAAAAATTGAAAGTATACTTTCGGAAATTCGCCAAAAATAGTAAGTATACTTTCAATTTTGCTTGTGCTGTGCTTTTGAGTGGTTTATAATAGAATTGTAAGGCGGTGATATTATGGCTATTATTAAGCAAGAAAATATTTTAAAAGTCCTTGCAGGCTTCAACCCTTGGTGGAAAACTGGTGCAGTAGCCCCTGCATTTCTCAAAAGCTACAAACGAATTTCCTATTATGAAACACTGGAAAAAATTTCTCATACCACTATACGTCGCAACGTCATTCTTTCCGGTGCCAGACGTGTCGGTAAAACAACCATTATATATCAGGTTATCGATAATTTGCTGAAGCAGGGTGTTGCGCCTGAGCAAATCGTTTTTATCTCCCTAGATCATCCTATTTTAAAATTAAGCAGCATGGATGCCATATTAGAATGCTATCACGAAAATATTCATCCTGATAAAGATGTTTATTACTTTTTTGATGAAATCCAATATGCTGCTGATTGGCCCGGTTGGTTAAAAATCATCTACGACACACAACCTGAAAGCAAGGTTATCGCAACCGGTTCTGCAAGCCCGGCTCTGGTAAAGGGCAGCACCGAAAGTGGTGCCGGCCGCTGGTCTGTAATTCAGGTACCAACGCTTTCTTTTTATGAATATTGTTCACTTATCGGCATCAGTATCACAAATCTTCCCAAAAATCTGTTGCTTTCGCAGCTGCTGTCGATGACTCAGGCCGAGCGTACCAATATTATGCTCAAATTAGAAAGCCTCCGACTGCACTTTAACCGCTATCTTCTTGTTGGTGGCTTCCCGGAGCTTGCTTTAGCTGAGGATGATTTTTTTGCGCAGCAGATTATGCGTGAAGACATTGTAGACAAGGTTTTAAAGCGAGATTTACCTGCCTTGTATAATATCCGTAATCCCCTGGAATTGGAGCGCATCTTTCTCTACCTGTGCAATGTTTCCTCTGAAATCGTTTCCTACGACAGCATTGCCAAAGAACTGAATGGTGTATCACGCCCTACTGTGGAAAATTATGTCCGCTACCTGGAAAGTGCTAATTTAATCTACATCAGTAATCCTGTCCATATCGAAGGCAAAAAAATTCTTAAAAGCAAGCCGAAAATCTATATTGCTGATGCAGCTATACGTAATGCCGTGTTGATGAATGATGACCTGCTCACAAATGCTGCAGAAATGGGTAAAATTGTAGAAACAACTATTTATAAGCATGTTAAAACCTTCTGTTATCGCAAGGCTACCAGCGTAGGCTATTATCGTGCTGCCGGTTCTGAAAAGGAAATAGATGTCGTTGCTGAATATCCTGCTAATAAAGATATTTTGATTGAAGTAAAATATCGTGAGCAAGCACCCATCAGCAACAATGACGCTATCTGTACCCTTGCAGGCAAAGCCGAGCTTGGCATAATTATTACTAAACGTCAGGACGATTATGGTGTACATGACACACCTGATGGCAAGCAGCTTTTGCGCATCCCGGCCTACGCCTTCTGCTACCTTTTAAGCTTGGCAGAAAAGAATAACATTGCCTCTTTTTAAAGTATACTTTCGAAAATTCCCGAAGAATTGAAAGTATACTTCCGGAAATTCGCCAAAAATCGTAAGTATACTTTTAATTTTGCTTGTGCTGTGCTTTTCTCTGCATAAATACAAAATAAAGCAGCAGTGCCATGCGTTCGGCACTGCTGCTTTCAGAGGGTTGATGTTGTGAAAGGATGTATAAAAGAAAAGGGGTATTATGTATCAGTCAGTGGGATTGCTAACTGATGAGCTTATTATAAGGCGAACTGACTGATTAGTCAATGGATAATCTGTGAACTTTGCATCGTTTTGATGAACTCTAAAAAATCATCGTACCGCTGCCATCAGCGCGTAAAAAATCGGCGGTACAATAAGCGCCGGCAGCATATTCAGCGTTTTGCAGTCACGCAGCTGTAAAATTCCCAAGCCGCTGCTCATCAGAAAAATGCCGCCCAAAACAGAAATTTCTCCCATCAGCGCCGGTGTCATATAAGGCGCAATCACGCCGGCGAAAAGATAAATGCTCCCCTGCCACAAAAGCAGCACCAAGGCTGCAGCTGCAATGCCGATGCCATAGGCCGAGCCAAGAATAATCGACGAAACAAAATCAAGCGTCGCGTTGGTATACAGATAAGTATTGTTGCCGTTGAGCCTGCTTTCAATCGGTCCTAAAATAGAAAGTGTGCCGATGCAGAACAGCAAAATAGCGGTTGAAAGTCCTTCCGCCAGCTTGCTGCCACCCTTGGCGCTTGCCAAAAGCCTGTGAAAGCGTCCGTCGATATCCAGCCACGTTCCTATAACAGTACCAATGGCGATGCTGGCGATAAATAATACCGGATAAGTTGTTTTCGGCATATTGCTGACAAAGGCGTTCGCTCCCAGTCCCACGGTTGCCAGACCAAGGCCGTCGAAAAGCGCTGTCTTATAGCGTTCGTTAACACCTCTGCTGAGAAAACTGCCGATTACAGAGCCGGTTAAAATTGCACTTACATTAACGATTGTTCCTAACATTTTCAAAATCCCCTCAAGTTTACAAATACTTCCTGCGCAGGCTACAAAGATTTTACACTTCCCCCGCTCAGGCATCTTTACAGATACCCTTTTATTTTATACTATTATAGTACCAAATACAATTCCTACAAAGGAGGCTAATACGAATGAAAAAAACTCTTCTCACGTTATTTTTAGCGATGGCAGTAGCAGCGGGTGCGTCGGCCGCACAGCAAACAGAAGTTGACAAGGGCGACCGCTTTGACTATAAATATCCTGTTTTCACGCAGAAAAATCCTCAGGCAGCACAGCGTATGAATCGCGATATCCAAAAAATGGTCAGCAAATCGCGCAAGGATTTGCGCCAGCCGGATATGCGTGCTGTCGGCAGCAATTATGAGGTGATTTACGAAAACGACCAGTTTGTCTGCCTCACCTTCAACACCTGGTACTATTATGACAAGGCTGCTCATGGTATGTACTATACACACGGCATTGTTTATGACAAGACTACCGGCAAGCGTGTTCCCTACACCCGCTTCATTGAAAAGCTGGACGCCGAGCAGCTGAAGCAGGATATCAAGGCCAAGAAGCTGCCTGTTTACGGTGCAGATTTAAAGACTGTCAGCGAAGCGCCGTTTATTGATAACATCGACAAATTTAAAGTCAGCAAGGATTACATCATCACCGAGGACGGTCATCTTTATCTGATGTACCAGCCCTACGAGCTTGACTGCTATGCCGCAGGCGTTACCTATGTCAAAGTAAAATAACAGCAACAGAATTAAAGCACTGCTCTGCATCTCCCGTAAGGAAATGTGAGCAGTGCTTTTTTAGTCTGCCTTTTGGAACATCAGCGGCAATTCCAGATTACATGCTTCCAAAAGCTCCTGATTACGCAATACATCCTTCACTGCGCCGTCAGCAGCAATTTGGCCGTCGTGCAGCAAAATTACTCTGTCGCAGGCTGCATAGATAAAATCCAGATCGTGCGAAGCAATAAGCTGTGCGCAGGGCAGACTGCGCAGAATATTTATCAGATTGCGGCGGTTTTTGGGATCCAAAGCAGCGGAAGGCTCGTCCATAAGCACCAGCTGCGGTGTAAGTGTCAAAATACCGGCAATCGCCGCCAGCTTTTTCTGACCTCCGCTCAGGCGATAAATCTGACGCTTGGCCAAATTCTCCAAATGCACCTGCGCCAAAGCCTGCGTCACACGTTTCTGCACCTCCTGCTCGCTATAACCGCAATTACGTGCCGCAAAGGCAACATCACTGTAAATATCTGCCATGAAAAGCTGGCTGTCCGAATCCTGAAAGACATAGCCTATACGCCTGCGCAGCTCGCGCAGGTTCTTTTTGTTTAAATCAAGACCGCAAAGCCTTACTTTGCCGATATCTTCTGGCTCCAAAAGACCGACAAAAATTTTCAGCAGTGTTGATTTGCCTACGCCGTTGGCACCGATTAAGCCTATGCGTTCACCTGCCTTGGCGCTGAAGCTGATGTTCTGCAGCACCACAGCGTCCTTATGCTCATGCTTTTTAGCATAAGCAAAGTGCAGATTTTCTATTTCAATAATATTTTCTTCCATCGTCTGTCCAACGCTCCTTTACAGCAAGCTGCCTAAAATCGCAAACACCGGCAACAAGCGGAACACAAGGCAAAAGCTAAGGCTCAGCAGCACAAATGCCAACGCCCCCTTACCGTCCACCGCACGCTGCAGATAAAACGTACCGTCAAAGCCACGCAGTGCCATGCTTTCGTACACTGTCTGCGCTCTGTCTATGCTGCGCAAAAGCAGCTGTCCCACCAGCGTACCCCAAGCGTTGAAGGCAATCCCCTTACTGTACGGCGCACGCAGAGCGTAGGCAGCACTCATACGGCTGCCCTCCTGCAAAAGTAAAATCAGATAGCGATAGGTCAGCAGCAGCACAACACTCATCACCTTAGGCAGATGCAAAAGCTGCAAAGCGTAACAAATTTGCTCCATCCCGGTTGTCGCAATGAGAAAGTACACTGCCAAAAAGCTCCACAAGCCCTTGAGCAGCAAAACAAACAGCGACACCCAGCCACCGCTGACAGCAATGCCGCCTATATTGAGCAACACTGCCGTATCAAAATAGACATTGGCCAAGCCTAAACTTATGAGCAGAAAGGCAACTGTCCTAAAGCGCTTAATGCCTTCGCATAAGGATAAATCTGCCAGCTGATATAAAAAGACGGGATAAATGCCCATCGCCACAACACCGCTCAAGGCATACTTATCAAACGAAAGCACTGTGAGAATAAAGCACATTACAGCGCCAAGCTTCGCCAGAGGATGCAATTTGTTAACGAGCGTATTTCTACCTGCCAGCTCATCTAAAACGTGAATAGCGGAGATGGCACGCTCAAGCCTGTTCATGGTTGCCCCGGAAGCTCTTTAATACTTTGCCGCCGGCCAGAATCAGCAGCATAACGATTACCGCACCCACAACACCGGCAAAGGAAGTGCCTGCGGCACTTTCGCTGCCGGCAAAATTGTAATCCGGCAGCAGCGCCGTCACGCTTTGCACCGCTTCGCTCAAAGCGTAAACGCTGCTGTCAGCGCTTTCCAGCTCCGTACTGCCTGTCATGCGCTCCAAGGACCACTCCAGGCCATCCGGCAGCTCGGAAGCAAGCAGGGAAAGACCACCGGCCAGAACAACTGCCGCTGCTCCCATAATCGTCAGCACATTTTTCAAAGATACACTGCTTGCAGACTCACTTTCCTCCGCACACCACAAAAGTGAGGGACGGGCAGCAAACAAAAATACCAAAACCGCTGCGGTAATTGCACCCTCAACCAAGCCGATTGCCAGATGAATAGGCTGCATAAACAGCAGAAAAGCAGCAAAGGGTAATTGCGTAATTCCCGACAGCAGCGTTTCAACCGAAACAGAAAAAGCACCCAGCTGCAAGGAAAGTACACTGCCAAGAACCGATGCGATGATAATTTTGGTGCGTGTCATACCGCTGCGCATCGCCAACGCCCAAATTACGCCACCGCCGACAAAGCAGCCGTAAAACGCCATATTCCAAATGTTAGCGCCCAGCGCCAGCAGACCGCCGTCCGCAAACAGCAGGCATTGAATCAGCAGCACGCCGATCATCGTCAAAAAAGCAGCGTAAGGACCGACAACAGCCGCCAACAGCATACCGCCGCACAAATGGCCCGATGAGCCTGTTCCCGGTATGGTAAAGTTAAGCATCTGTACCGCAAAAACGAATGCTCCCATCACGCCCATCACAGGTAAAATTTTGTCATTGCGCTCCTGTTGCACCTTGCGCAACGCGTAGCCTGCAGCAACTAAGGAGCAGGCGTACATGCCGCCGGCAACAGCGGACGAAAGCAAAGCATCTGCCATATGCATAAATATCACTCCGTTTTCTGAAATTTATCTTGTTGACTAATTATATCATTGGAGCTTGCTCCAAAGTCAAGCAAAAAAAGAGGACTGCCGAGAGACAGTCCTCCAAAGCTTGTAAAAAATTACTTCTTATCCAGCACGCAGATTTCAATTCCCGACGCAGCCATCATATCCTCCGCCAGCTTATCCGGATAAGGATTAGCATAAACAATGCGCTTAATGCCTGCGTTAATCAAAATCTTGGTGCAGACCACACATGGCTGATGCGTACAGTACAGCGTACCGCCGTTGACAGACACACCATGATAGGCAGCCTGAACAACAGCATTCTGCTCCGCATGAATACCGCGGCAAAGCTCGTGCATCTGCCCCGAAGGCACATGCAGCTGCTCGCGCAGGCAGCCCGTAACCTCACAGTGAGGCAAATCCTTAGGCGTACCGTTATAGCCTGTCGCTACAATCTGTTTATTTTTGACGATTACCGCGCCGACACTGCGGCGCATACAGGTTGAACGGCTGCTGACTACTCTGGCAATCTCCATAAAGTAATCATCCCAGCCGGGTCTTGTTTTGCGTTCCATAATTTTTTATACCGTACCAAAAATTCTGTCGCCTGCATCGCCCAAGCCCGGCACGATGTAGCCATGCTCATTAAGATGATCATCAAGCACAACAGTGTAGATAGGCACATCAGGATGTGCTGCATTCAGTTTTTCTACACCTTCGGGAGCAGCAACGAGGCACATGAAGCGCAGGTTTTTCATACCACGCTTTTTGAGCTGGTCAATAGCAGCAATAGCACTGCCGCCGGTTGCCAGCATCGGGTCAACAACAATAGTATAAGCGTCCATATCCGCAGGCAGCTTGCAGTAATACTCCATCGGCAGCAGAGTTTCTTCGTTACGGCTCATGCCGATATGACCAACATTGGCTTCGGGAATAACACTGAGTACGCCCTCCATAAAGCCCAGGCCTGCACGCAGGATAGGCACAACAGTGACACTGCCTTTAATACGACAGCCGGTGGTTTCGCACAGCGGAGTGGTAACCTTTACTTCTTCCACAGGTAAATCTCTGGTAGTTTCAAAGGTCAGCAGCGCTGCAACCTCACTGATGATGTGGCGGAAGGTTACGCTCTTGGTATCCTTGTCACGCAGGATAGTCATTTTTGCTTGCAGCAAAGGATGGTTTACTACATTGATTTGCATTGGATATATCGCTCCTTTTCTTATTAAGACGAAGCGGATAAAGCTTTATCGGTCGTCTTAATTATAAATTAGTATATAACGGATACTTAGCGCACAGTGCAGCAACACGTTTTGCAGCCTCTGCATGCTTATCAGTATCTTCAGGGTTATTGAGCACCAGGCCCATAATAGAAGCAACCTCTTTGAAGTCCTCTTCTTTGAAGCCGCGGGTAGTAGCAGCCGGAGTACCCAAACGGATGCCGCTGGTTACAAACGGGCTGGCAGGATCAAACGGAATAGTGTTTTTATTGCAGGTAATGCCAATATTATCCAGCAGCTTTTCTGCTTCCTTACCGGTCAGGTTTTTGTTGCGTACATCAACCAGAATCAGATGGTTGTCGGTACCGCCGGAAACCAGACGGAAGCCTTCAGCCTTGAGACCTTCGGCAAAAGCCTTGGCATTCTTGACAATATTTTCTGCGTACTCTCTGAATTCAGGCTTCAGAGCTTCGCCGAAAGCAACAGCCTTAGCAGCAATAACGTGCATCAGCGGGCCACCCTGGATGCCGGGGAAAATAGCCTTGTTGATTTTCTTGGCATATTCCTCATTGTTGGTCAGAATCAGACCGCCGCGAGGACCGCGCAGAGTTTTGTGGGTGGTAGTGGTTACGATATCAGCATACGGAACCGGAGACGGATGCAGACCTGCTGCAACCAAGCCGGCGATGTGTGCCATATCAACCAGCAGCAGAGCGCCGTTAGCATGAGCAATATCAGCGATGCGTTTGAAATCGATAATCCGCGGATAAGCGCTGGCACCGGCAACAATCAGTTTCGGATGATGTTCTTTAGCCAGCTTGTCCATAGCATCATAATCAATCAGCTCGGTTTCCGGATTAACGCCATAATGAACAACGTTAAAATAGGTACCGGAAATATTTACCGGGGATCCATGGCTAAGATGACCGCCTTGGGACAGGTCCATACCCATGATGGTATCGCCGGGTTTCAGGAAAGCAAAGTACACGGTCATATTGGTGCTGGCACCGCAGTGAGCCTGTACGTTAGCATATTCGGCATGGAATAATTTTTTGGCACGTTCAATAGCCAAAGTTTCAACCTTATCAACATATTCACAGCCGCCATAATAACGATGACCGGGATAGCCTTCAGCATACTTATTGGTCAGTACGCTGCCCATAGCCTCCATTACTGCGGGAGTAACGATGTTTTCGGATGCAATCAGTTCGATTTTGTCACGTTGGCGGTTCAGCTCCGCATCAATGTAACCTTTCAGCTCAGGATCAACTACGCTAAGTTTTTCCAGATTCATTTTAAGTCCCTCCTAAAAATAAAACATTAAATATCAACCAGTTTTATCCACAGGCTGCGGATAAGCGCTCAGAAAATCTGCTCTACTAAAAGACGCAGATGATGCCTTATACCATAGGAAAAATACAAATCGTTCATAAGATTTCAAATGCTAGGCGTCACTGCCGACGGCGTATTTCTATACGTCGAAGCAGGGACAACAACGCAGAGGGTGCCTTATGGGCGATTTTCCAGATATTGGGCACGCGGTCCCCCCACCAACGGCGGACGAGTTTTAGCGGCAGTCAGCACTGCTTCGCCAATTTTTTTATATTGCAGGCGTACAGGTACAGCAACTCGTTTGAGATGCATGCCGATGAGCGTCTGGCCAATATCAATGCCAAGATGAGCAGAAATCTTTTCTACTACTACAGGTTCAGCAAAATTTTCGTAGGCAGCAGTTGCCATAGCGCCGCCGGCATGAGCCACCGGACGCACGGTAACCTCCTCAAGATTGTAGCATTCGGCTGTAGCTGCCTCCACTACTAAGGAACGGTTGAGATGCTCGCAGCATTGTACGGCAAGATAAAGCTCGTGTGCATCGCACACTGCCTTCAGCGCCTTGAACATAGCAACAGCTGTTTCACTGCTGCCGCCGGTGCCGATTTTGTTGCCGAGTACTTCGCTGGTGCTGCAGCCAAGCACGAAAATCTGTCCCTTTTTAGGCTTTGCTATACTAATGAGCTCTTCAGCAGCTGCTGCCAGCTCCTTAGCTATTTGCATATTTGTTTCCATTGTTGCTTTACTTCTTTTCTGTTTATTTTCAGAAACGCAAGAATCGTTTAGGCTGCAACGCAAAGACGATTATTTTGCTTCCAAATCCATGATTTTATTTACACGGCGTTCATGACGACCACCGGCAAATTCAGTTTCCAGCCAAGCGTCGGTAATCATTTCTGCCAGACCTACGCCCAGAACACGCTCGCCCATGCAGAGGACGTTGGCATTGTTATGCTCACGGCTCATTTTAGCGGAGAAAACATCACCGCACAAAGCAGCGCGAATACCCTTGCATTTATTAGCAGCGATAGAAATACCGATACCGGTACCGCAAATCAGGATGCCCTTTTGCGCACCGCTGGCACCGCTGGTAATATCCTCGCACAGCTTAGCAGCATAGTCGGGATAATCTACGGAATCTTCGCTGTAGGTACCATGGTCAACAACCTCGATGCCTTTATCCTCTAAATATTTTTTGATATGCTCCTTCAGATGGAAGCCGCCATGATCACAAGCCATTGCAATTTTCATAAATAATCTTCTCCTCTCCTGTTTTTTAATGCCAGGATTATCTTTAACCTTTATTGTAACATAAATGTCGGTAATTTTACATTATTTTTTAAATGCAGGCTGCCGTTTTCCAGCGTTATAATCTGATAGCCCGCAGCCTTACGCAGGCGGTTCATGATTGCCAGTCCCAGGCCGTCCTCCTCCACGCCTTCGGCGAGAATAACATCCGGACAGGTACGGTCAAAATCACGCAGCAGGTAGAACAAATCAGCAGCCAGCTGTTCACGGCTGTCACCCCAACAGGAAAGCTGCAGCTGCTGCTTTTCGACAAGCTCTGCCAGCTCGCTTTCCAGCTGATGTCCGCACAGCACGCCGACGGTTTTGCCTTCAGCCAGAGCCTTGGCAATAACCTGCGGCAAACATTTGCAAGCTTCGCCTTCAAACAGGTAAACAGGTGCCTTCGGCGCATAATGACGGTACTTCATTCCCGGAGCCTTGGGCTTAAAGTTTTTATCTCCCTGCAGGGCAGGGTCAATCTCTACCGCACCCATAACCTCCGTCAGCATTTCATAGGTAATGCCGCCCGGTCGCAGGATAGTGGGAACAGCACTCGTTGTATCCACCACGGTGGATTCCAGCCCGATGCCGCAGTTGCCGCCATCAAGCATACCGGCAATTTTTCCCTGCATATCCTCCAGCACGTCCTGAGCATTCGTCGGGCTCGGACGACCGGAAATATTGGCCGACGGCGCCGCAATAGGGCAACCGCAGGCGCGGATAAAATCCTGGGCGAATTTATTGGATGGGAAGCGTACAGCGACAGTTTCCAGTCCTGCGCTTACAGCGTCAGGCACAATAGCAGATTTATTGACAATCAGCGTCAGCGGTCCCGGCCAAAAATGCTCCATAAGCTTTTTTGCATTAGCGTTCAGGCAGGTAGTCAGCTGCGCAATATCTTCCTTTTTAGCGATATGCAGAATCAACGGATTATCGTTAGGTCTGCCCTTGGCAGCAAAAATCTTGGCTACAGCCTCAGGATTCAGTCCATCCGCACCCAGGCCGTAAACTGTTTCCGTCGGGAATGATACAACCTCACCCGCACGGATTAATGCCGCTGCCTCCTGCATAATCTCTTGATTATCAGAGTTCTTTTGTAATTTCCAGTAGGATGTTTTCATATTTATCCTCACCCTCTTTTTCTTTTAAAGCAAAAATCATGCGCGGTATGCCTGCATAGTCCATACGCACAGCAGTTTTGGCAAAGCCATGCTCCAGACACAGCTTTTGCACCGCTTCGCTTTGGTCAATGCCGATTTCAAACGCCAGCAATCCATCCTCAGCCAGATGCTCCGCAGCCTCGGCACAGATGCGGCGGTAAAAATCAAGTCCGTCCGCACCGCCGTCAAGCGCAGTGCGTGGCTCCTGCTGTACATCCTGCGCCAGCGTTGCAATATCGGCAGCAGGAATATACGGCGGATTCGAAACGATGATGTCAAACTTTTTCTCTACAGGCACGTTGCTGAACAAATCGCTTTGGCGGAAGGCCACACGCTTATCCACGCCGATAGCGGCGGCATTTTCCTTCGCCACCGCCAAGGCCTCGTTGCTGATATCCACGCCCACGCCTACGGCAACAGGCAGATAATCAAGCAGCGAAACGATGATAGCACCGCTGCCGGTACCGATATCCAAAGCCTTTACAGCACCGTCTGCACGCAGCATCGGCGCTGCCTTCACCAGGCTTTCCACCAACAGCTCCGTTTCCGGACGCGGCACCAGGGTAGCAGGCGTAACCTTAAAGTTATTGCGCATAAAGGCACGCTCGCCGATAATGTAGGCCAGCGGCTCATGCTTAGCGCGTCGCTCTACATAAGAGCGCATCTTGTCGCGCTCCTCCTCACTGAGAGGCTTGTCAAACTCGGTATACAGCTTAATGCGTTCACATTTCAAGACAGCACAAAGCAGCACTTCGGCATCAAGGCGTGGATTTTCCACGCCCTTAGCCTCGAAGTGCTGCTTAGTCCAGTTTAAGATTTTCATAATCGTCCAAACCGGCTTATCCATTTTATTTCACCTGCCGTAATTGTTCGCTTTGCTTAGCAGTAATCAGCGCACCCAGCAGCTCGTCCAGATCACCGTTGACAATGCTGTCCAGCTTATGCAAGGTCAGACCGATGCGGTGGTCGGTAACGCGTCCCTGCGGATAGTTGTAGGTACGGATACGCTCGCTGCGGTCGCCTGTTCCTACCTGACTCTTGCGGTCCTCGGCAGTAGCGGCACGCTGCTCCTCCTGCGCCTGCTCCAAAATACGCGCACGCAATACACGCATACATTTTTCACGGTTCTTCAGCTGAGATTTTTCATCCTGACACTGTGCCACAATACCTGTCGGAATGTGGGTAATACGCACTGCAGATTCGGTTTTGTTTACGTACTGGCCGCCGGCACCGCCTGCACGGTAGGTATCGACACGCAGGTCTGCAGGATTGATTTCTACATCAACCTCTTCAGCCTCCGGCAGTACAGCCACGGTAACGGTAGAGGTGTGCACACGTCCCTGGGATTCTGTTTCCGGCACGCGCTGTACACGATGTACGCCGCTTTCGAATTTCATACGGCTGTAAACACTGTCACCGCTTATTTGGAAAACGACCTCCTTAAAGCCGCCCAGCTCAGTCGGGTTGGAATCCATAACCTCAACGCGCCAGCCACGGGTTTCTGCATAGCGCAGATACATACGGAAGAGAACACCGGCAAAAAGTGCAGCCTCATCACCGCCGGCACCGCCTCGGATTTCCACGATAACGTTTTTATCATCGTTCGGGTCGGAAGGCAGCAAAAGAATCGTGAGCTTTTCCTCATATTCTTCAATCTGCGGTTTGAGCTCCTTCAGCTCTTCTTTTGCCATTTCAACCAGCTCTTCGTCATCGCCTGCTGCGAGCAGCTCCTCTGCCTCATCGCGAGCCTTAATCATATCGCGATATTCACGGTAAGCGGTAACAATCGGTTCCAGCTTGGCATGCGCTTTGGTAGCCTTCAGCCAGTTGGTCTGGTCGGCAATAACCTCGGGGTCACTGATTTTTGCCTCCAAGTCTAAATATCTGTCTTCTAGTGCCTGCAATTTGTCGAGCATTAGAAATTCTCCTCTCAAGTGTTATGTTAGTCTTATAAATTTAATTCAAAGTGATTCGTTAAGAAAACATTCTCTCCTACAAGCGAAGTGTTCAATATAACGTTATTTTAAAGGCACAATAGTGCAGTCCCCTCTCAGTCGCCCTACGGGCGCCAGCTCTCCCCAAGGAGAGCCTCATAGATCAGCCTGCAAATCTATATAATCACTTTTATTCTATAATTTCTTCAGGCGGCAGCACTGCCTTCAGCGAAGCAATTGCCACCTCAATCTGGCTGTCATCAGGCTGACGCGTAGTCAGCTTCTGCAGCAAAAGTCCCGGCATAATTGCCATATGCACCAGCTTATTATCGTTATGCGCACCGGCAAAACGAATAATCTCATAGCTGACGCCCGCAATTACCGGCATCAGCACTACGCGGGAAGCAATACGCTCCAGCAGGCTGGGCCAGCCCAGGAAGGTAAAAATAAACATGCTTATCAGCATGACAATCATCAGAAAGTTAGTGCCGCAGCGCGGGTGCAGTGTGCTGAACGGACGCACATTTTCTACACGCAGAGGCAAGCCTGCCTCATAGGTGTAAATAGTTTTATGCTCCGCACCGTGATACTGAAATACGCGCTGAATATCCTCCATCGAGGAAATCGCTGCAATATAGGCCAGGAAAATAACCATACGCAGCACGCCCTCAGCCAGGTTGAGCATCATCGGATCCTCAGTCAGCTCATGCAGAAAACGCATAGACCAGGTCGGGATAACAATAAACAGACCGACAGCCAGCAATACGGAAGTACCAATAGTCATCGCCATCTCCTTGCCTGTCAGCTGCTCGTCCTCTTCGCCGGAAACCTGTGCCGAATAGGCCAAGGCCTTGATACCGTCATATAATGATTCAAATAAAGCAATAACGCCGCGAAGCAGCGGTTTTTTCAAAACAGGATATTTATCACGGATACTGTTGACAGGATTTACATCCACGGCAATTTCTCCGTCAGGTTGGCGTACGGCAACAGCCACCTTATGTGGTCCGCGCATCATAACGCCCTCAATTACGGCTTGTCCGCCTACAGATAATTTTTTCGTGCTCATAGATATACTCCGTAAAACTAAATAAAGCAGAACCCGCATGTGCAAGCTCTGCCTTATTGTATAGATTATTGTTCTTTGTTGTAACGTTTGTTGAACTTCTCGATACGGCCACGAGCAGCTACGTTACGTTGTTGACCAGTGAAGAATGGATGGCATTTAGAGCAAACATCCACGCGTAATTCTTTCTTAGTGCTACCAGTTACGAAGCTTGCACCACATGCGCAGATAGCAGTAACTTCACCGTAATTCGGATGAATCTTTTCTTTCATTCTTTACACCTCTCTTTGCTAAGAACATTATATTCATAATTTAGAAGCTGCCTTGCTTGGCAAAGCGGCTTGCATTAACACTAGATTAGTGTAACATATCCTACAAGTAAACGCAAGCTATTTTTTACTAAAATCGGCAACACCCTGCAGATAATTAATAAACTGCTGCGCTGTACGCCCGGAAATGCCGCCGTGATGCAACTCCCACTTACGCGCTTCGGCACAAAGGAAGTCGTCATCAATCTCCAGTCCCTGCTTTTTAGCCAGCTCGCAGACAATTTTGTAGTACTCCTTCTGCGTAGGCTGTCCATAATAAATCGTGCAGCCGAAGCGATTAACCAGAGAAAGTTTTTCCTGCATCGTATCCGACTTATAGATACCGTCCTCCTGCGTTACATCGTTGCGGTCCTTCCACGTTTCGTTAATCAGATGTCTGCGGTTAGATGTAGCGTAAATCAAAATATTATCCGGACGCACCTCCAGACCACCTTCGATGATAGCCTTCAGATATTTGTATTCGATTTCAAATTCCTCGAATGACAAATCATCCATATAGATAATGAAGCGGTAGTTACGGTTTTTTATTTGGGAAATAACCTGTGATAAGTCACGGAACTGATGCTTGTAGATTTCAATCATCCTCAGTCCCTGATCATAATATTTGTTGATAAGCGCCTTAATGCTGCTGGATTTGCCTGTACCACTATCACCAAAAAGCAGCACGTTATTTGCCGGGCGGCCTGCTACAAAAGCCTCCGTATTTTCCAACAGGCGCTTCTTCTGGTCCTCATAACCGATAAGATCAGCAAAGATAATCTGCTCCGTATTGGATATTGGCACCAGCTCTGGCGCGCCCTGCTGCGCCTGCGCTATGCGGAAGGCCTTGTTCAGACCAAGCTTGCCCACGCCGTAATCATGATAGAATTTGGTAACGCAGGCGAAAAACTCATCAGCATCAGCAGCACCTTCCAAAGCAGTGCTGAGTGCCTGCACCTTATCGCTGATATTTTTGTTATAGCGACGCTCCTGCTTTACCACAGCCTGATAATTGCTGATTAACGAAAAGCAGTTAATCTCCAGCGCACGCTCCAATTCACTGAAATCGTAGGCAAAAAGCTGCTGAAAAATTTTGAAGTCATGCTTGGCAAACTGATTCACGCTGCCATCACAGGCACCAACCTTTTCACAGGTAATAGCAAAGGGATTTTCACAGCTTACCAGTAAAAAAGCCAGATAATTGTGCCAAAGATTTTTGTCAAAGCCATAAACGGTGCCGATATCAAGCAGCTTATGTACCTGCTCATAAATTTCCGCTGTCAGCTCTTCGCGGTTATAATCACCCGCTGCAAATTCAGCGCAGATAGCTGCCAACGGCTCCAGCAAATTATCCGCCGGCAGATTGCGGTAAACAACTAATTGTGATACAAGTTTATGCATATCTTTCCCCTCAAATATCTCTATTTTATAAATTCAAACTTCTCTGTATCGAACATTCCCATATCCGTAATGCGCAGCTTGGGAATAACCGGCAGCGCCATAAAGCTCAGGCTGATGAACGGGTCGATGCCGTCTAAAACTCCCTGCGCATGCGCCTTGGCCGCAATCTCATCAAGACTGCCGATAAGCTCCTCGGCAGGTGCGCTGCTCATCAGACCACAGATATTCAGCGGCAGCGTATCAACAACCTCGGTACCCTTGACCAATGTATAACCACCCTGTACGCGTACCAGCTCCTTAGCGGCAGCATTCATTGCTTCCGGACTTGTGCCGATAACAATTAGGTTATGTGAATCGTGTGCCACAGTTGTCGCTACTGCGCCGTCCTTCAGGCCGTAGCCACGCAAAAGGCCGAGGCCCACATTGCCGGTGCCATGATGTCTTTCCAATACGGCAATCAGGTACACATCGCCGCTTGCCAAGGCAGCGGCAATATCCTTGCCCATAATGGTACTTTTCTCGGTAAAAATTTCACCGGGAAGCATAGTGATAACCGGATATTCCCTGTCATCCGCAAAATGCGACAGGGAGAAGGTTGTGACATCAAACTCTGCAGGCTTCACGCTGCCCTGCAGGCTGGCATTGGGCGTAACAGGCGTAATCTTTTCGCAAGCCTTGAGCGCATCCACGCCCTTATGGAAAACAGCCTGCGGAATAAGGCTTTGCAGATTGTCAAAAACTACCAAATCTGCCTCCCAGCCTGGAGCAACGGCACCCATGCGACGCAGGCCGTAAATACGCGCAGCGTTGATAGTTGCCAAGCGCAAAGCACGCACAGGCTCCATGCCTAATGCTATTGCCATTTGTACGCAGTGGCGGATGGTGCCTTCATGGCGGATATCGGCAAGATGCTTATCATCAGTGCAGAAGGCCAGACTGCTTACATCAATGCCCTCATCAATAACGCCACGCAAAATTGCCGTCAGATTACGCGAAGCACTGCCCTCGCGCACCAGCACTGCCAGACCGTTGCGCAGCTTTTCCTTCACCTCATCCCAGCTGATGCTCTCGTGGTCAGTATCAATGCCGCTGGCAACGTAGGCGGCCAGCTCCTTGCCACGCACGCAGGGTGCGTGGCCGTCGATTACGCGGCCCAAACTTTGGAACAGGTCCAGCTTTTTCTGTACCTCAGCGGAATTATAAATAACTCCCGGCACGTTCATCATCTCGCCCATGCCCAGTACACCCGGCTCATTGACAAGCTTAATCATATTGCGCGCATCCATCACACAGCCGCTGTGCTCAAAGCGTGTGGCAGGCACGCAGCTAGGCAGGTTCACATAATAGTTCAGCGGCATCTGTCCGCCGGCCTCCAGCATATAGTGAATGCCTGTCGCGCCCGCTACGTTGGCAATCTCGTGCGGGTCGGTAATCAGCGTGGTTACGCCCCAACGCAACTCCTCGGCGCAGTAATGCTCAGGCACAGCCATCGAGCTTTCTACATGGCAATGTGCATTAATCAGACCGGGCGCAACATATGCTCCCTGCAGGTCGATGATTTTTTCTGCCTTGTCATAACTGCCGACACCGGCAATCATGCCCTCGGCGATAGCAACATCAGCTTCATAAATTGTTTCGGTCAGCACGTCAACAACCCTGCCGTTCTTCAAAAGAATATCAGCAGGGCTGTTACCGAGTGCGACCGCTCTTACACGGTCCATCATATTAATTACCTCAATCCTTTTACACGTAAATATATTTCAGGATAAAGATTACTGCCAGCACATAAACAATCCAGCTGGTTTTTTTGTTTTTGTATTCACCGCTGAGCAGGTTAATTGCCACATAGGAGATAACGCCCATGGAAATACCTTCGGAGATAGAATACATAAAAGGCATTGCTACTGCTGCAACAAAAGCAGGAATAGCCTCAGTCATATCATCAAAGTCTACATTCAGCAGGCTGCTTACCATCAAAAAGCCTACAATTACCAGTGCCGGAGCGGTAGCGAAGGCAGGAATTGCCAGGAAAATCGGTGCAAAGAACAAGCTGAGGAAGAACAGAGCAGCTGCAGTAACAGCAGTAAGACCGGTACGGCCGCCGACAGCAACGCCGGCGCTGCTTTCTACGAAGGTAGTAACGGTGGAAGTACCCAGCAACGCACCACCGGTAGTAGCGATGGAGTCAGCCAGCAGAGCGCCTTCAATCTTCGGCAGCTTGCCGTCCTTGTCCAGCATTTTAGCCTTGGAAGCAACACCGATCAAGGTGCCGAGAGTATCAAACAAATCTACAAACATAAAGGAAAGCATGATTGTAATAAAGTTAAAGGTGAAGATAGCACTGAAATCCAGCTGCATAAAGGTCGGTGCCAGACTGGGAACAGAAATGCCGTTAGCAAAGCTGGGCATAACGGAGAACATACCAAGCTTCGGATTCGGTACATAAATACCGGTCAGCTCACAAATCATGCCTAAGCCCCAGGTAACCAGAATACCAACGAGGATACCGCCGGGAACCTTTTTCGTCATCATTACCGCAGTCAGCAGAATACCGATAAGTGCCAGCAAAGCACCGATACCGGTGGACCAGAAGGTGCCGTCTGCCAAAGCAGCCTTAAACGGATACAGGCCGACAAGAGTCGGTCCCGCAACAACGAGCTTGGAATTCTGCAAGCCGATAAAGGTGATGAACAGACCGATACCGCTGGTAACGCCGAACTTAAGCGCAGGCGGAATGGAGTTGAACAACGCTTCGCGCACCTTAGTCAGGGACAGAACAATGAACAGAATACCTTCAACAAAAACTGCTGCCAACGCAACCTGCCAGCTGTAACCCATCTGTCCTACAACAGTATAAGCAAAAAAGGCGTTCAGGCCCATACCCGGAGCAAGAGCAAAAGGATAGTTAGAGAACAGCGCCATGAGCAGAGTACCAAGACAAGCACCCAAAGCAGTAGCGGTAAATACAGCGCCCGCATCCATACCGGCAGCACTTAAAATGCCGGGGTTAACAGCTAAAATATAAGCCATTGTCATAAAGGTGGTGATACCGGCAAGAATTTCTGTGCGGACATCCGTCTGATGTTCCTTCAGGCGGAATGTTTTTTCCAAAAAGTCTGTCATTATTATAGCCTCCTATGCTATCTATTTGCCCAAGCTGCAGGACCCGGGCACAATAATAAAGATTAAGACTGCCTGCACAGCCGTCAAGCCATTAATATGTTAAAATCTCCGGACCGTTTTCTGTAATCAGAATCTGGTGCTCCCATTGAGCGGAAAGACTGCCGTCACAGGTATAAACAGTCCAGTTGTTGGCTTCGTCAACAAAGATATCTCTGTGTCCCATGTTAATCATCGGCTCAATAGTAAAAATCATTCCCGGTACAAGCACCATCCCGGTTTTGCGTTTGCCTACATGGCAGACGAACGGATCCTCATGGAATTCTACACCAACGCCGTGGCCGCCGAATTCTTCGACAACGGAATAGCCGTGCTTATGTGCCAGCTTGGAAACGGCAGCGCCGATATCTCCCAGAAAACCCCAAGGCTGAGCTGCTTCAATACCGCGCAGCAGACATTGCTTGGTGATTGCAACCAAATCTGCAGCCGGCTTAGCAACCTTGCCAATCATAAACATACGGGATGCGTCAGCATAATAACCATTGTAGATAGTAGAAACGTCTACATTAACAATGTCACCGCTGCGCAGCACGTCATGCTCGCTGGGAATGCCATGACAAACCTGGTCATTGATAGAGGTACACACGCTCTTCGGGAAGCCCTCATAACCCAACGGTGCAGGGATAGCGTTATGCGCTACTGTATATTCGTAAACGATTCTGTCGATATCAGCAGTAGTCATACCTGCCTTAATATATTTGGCAACCTCATCCAATACGCCTGTATTGATTTTGCAGGCTGCACGGATACCTGCAATCTGCTCCGGGGTTTTAATCATATCGCGGTCAGGAACCTCGCAGCCCTGAGCCTGCAGCAACGCAATTTTGGCATCATTCATTTTGTGGCAATCTGCATACGCTTTACCGCTGCCACACCAACATAATTCTTGGTCCAAAGAAAACACTCCTTATCTAAATAATTGTTACAACTTGTACATTACAACCTTATAACTTCTATTTTACCACATATTTAAGGGAAAAATCACATTTTTAGCTTAAAATTCTCTTACAACGTTCGGTTTTTTGTGTTAAAATTATTTTATATGACTCAATGTTAAGAAAGGAAATTTTTATGGAAGCATATGCAATGTATTTTATCGATTTAATTCTGCACCTGGACAAGCATCTGCCGGAAATTATGATGGCCTACGGTCATCTGATTTACGCAATCCTGTTCATGGTAGTGTTCTGCGAAACCGGTCTGGTAGTCACCCCGTTTTTACCGGGCGATTCGCTGCTTTTCGCCTGCGGCGCTCTTGCTGCTGCCGCACCAGAAGGCATGGATATCAAAATTATCGTGCCCATCTTTTTAGTTTCGGCTGTGCTGGGCGACGCCTGCAATTATATGATAGGCGAGCATCTCGGTATGCACATGATTAAGAAGAACATCATTAAAAAGGAGCATGTCGACAAGGCCAGCGCATTTTATGACAAGCATGGTCACAAGGCGATATTTCTGGCCCGCTTTGTGCCGATTGTGCGTACCTTTGCACCCTTCGTTGCCGGCATCGGCAAAATGCACTACCTGACCTTTGCTCATTACAATGTCATCGGTGCTGTAGTGTGGGTATTTCTCTTTGTCGGCGGCGGTTACTTCTTCGGTAACATCCCTGCCATCAAGCATAATTTCACGCTGGTAACTTTGGGCATCATCGTCTTTTCCCTGTTACCTGTGTTATATGAATTTGTAGGCAAGAAAATTTTAGGCAAGAAGTAAGAAGGTCTTGGAATTTTTGTAACAGGTTCTCCTCCGATAGAGCCTTTACACAGTTAAACTCCAAAGTACATATATAAATTTTAAAAATTGAAGGTGATTTAAAATGACTTATCGTTTTAACAGTGACTACACCGAAGGCTGCCATCCTGCAGTCCTTGAAAAACTCGTGCAAACCAACATGGAACAGACTGACGGCTACGGCCTTGATCCCTACTGCGACGAAGCACGCAAATTGATTAGGGAAGCCTTCGCCTGCCCGAACGCTGACGTGCATTTTCTCGTTGGCGGCACCCAAACCAACCTGACGGTTATCTGCGCTGCATTACGTCCGCATCAGGCTGTTTACGGCGCTGTTCCCAGCCATATCAATACGCATGAGGCCGGTGCTATTGAGCATGTAGGCCACCGCGTACTGCCGCTTCCGAGCGAGGACGGCAAGCTCACTGCAGGGCAAATCCGCCACGAATGGAAAATGTACGATACCGATCCCAGCCGCGAGCATTGGGCACAGCCGAAAATGGTTTATATCTCCCAACCGACTGAAATCGGCAGCATGTACAGCAAAAAGGAGCTGCAGGATTTATACCAGGCCTGCAAGGACTGCGGTCTTTACCTCTTTGTTGACGGCGCACGCTTAGGCTATGTTCTTGGCGCTCCCGACAACGATATGACTGCTGCGGATTTGGCAGCTAACTGCGACGTGTTCTATATCGGCGGCACCAAATGCGGCCTGCTCTTCGGCGAAGCAGTTGTTATTTTGAACGACGCACTCAAGCCTGACTTCCGCACTATTGCTAAGCAATGCGGTTCTATCATGGCCAAAGGCCGTCTGCTCGGCGTACAGTTCGGCGCAATTATGAAAGATCACCTTTACAGCAAAATCTGCGGCAAGGGCACACTGCAGGCGCTGAAAATCCGTGATGCACTGTTAGCCAAAGGCTTTAAGTTCGTTACCGAGTCCCCCACCAACCAACAATTTGTTATCATGACTCCGGCACAGTTTGAGAAGCTGAGCGAGGAATTTGCTCTCAGCCATATTGCTTACCTGGAGGACGGCAATTACAGCGTGCGCATCTGCACCAGCTGGGCAACCAAGGACGAAGAGGTTGACAGACTCATCGCTATGATTAATGAGCTGTAAGCTTGACAGAAAACGTAAATTTGCTATAATAAAGACAAAGAGAGACTCTGACAGTGGTGTGTCAGCCCTCTCTGTTGATTGTTGTTATTTGACAAAAGGCTGACATTGACCTCTAATGTCGGTCTTTTGTTATTTTGTAAGCAAAATTACTTACGTTTAGACATAATGGTCGCAACAAGCAAACCAAATGTTAACATTATCTGTAACGCTTCGGCTACTGTCATGCTCCCACCTCCTTACGGAGGAACCGACCTGTCAGAATCTCTAGTGTTATTATAACAGCTATCCTATTTATCGACAATATGTTTGTGAAAATAAAAAAGGCGGTCGTTCGACCGTCTTTTTTATTTTGCTCTTTTTACTTCAGCTTTTCTACAACGCTCTGCAGCTTTTCCTGCCAGTCGGCGCAATAATCCGCACCGCCCTGCGCGCAGTCGCTCTTGCCGCCGCCACGGCCGCCAAAGGCTTCGTTGAGCAGCTTAATAACACTACGGCAATCGCCTGCAGTATCAGCCCCCAAAGCAACTGCGTAGCTGATGCGCTCAGGCTGCACTGCTAGCAAAAGGCTCAGCGTGTTTTTCAAGGCAGTAACCTTCGGCAGAAAGGCTTTGATATCCTTGGCATCGTGACCTTCCATAGGCAAAGCCAAAACCTTTACTCCATCAGCATTCACCGGTGCAGCAGCATATGTTTCCTGTAGCTTTTCTTCCTCAATCTTCAGCAGCTTGCTCTTGGCAATGTCAAGCTGTGCAAGCAAATCATTTTTCTGTTTACTTACAGCAGCAGGCACCTGCTCAGGCTTCACGGAAAGACTTGCAGCAACGCTAAGCAGAATGCTGTTCTTGGCATCCGCATCCAAAAGCGCTCTGCGGCCGCAAACAAACTCTACGCGACAACCGCCCTTGTGCTTTTCATGGCGGATGACCTTAACGCTGCCCAGCATCCCCGTAAACGGCGGGTGTGTACCACAACAAGTGCAGATATCGGCATCCTCAACCGAAACAATACGCAGCGTACCTGTCAGTTTGCTGTTGAACTTACGCATTTTATCCTTCAGCTTGACAGCCTCTGTGCTGTCCATATAGCTGATATGTACCGGGCGATTCTCCCAAATAATCTCATTCGTATATAATTCTGCCTGCAGCAGCTCCTCGTCCGTCAGCTCCTTGTCAAGGTCAATGAAAACATCATCCTCATTCATATGAAAGCCGATGTTGTTGGCCTCAAACAGCTTCCAGCAGGCGTAGGACAAAAGATGCTCGCCCAAATGCTGCTGCATTCTGTCCAGACGCACAGACCAGTCCAGCACAGCCTCTACCTCGGCACCAACCTCTAGCGGCTTGTCGCACTCATGGTAGATGTGACCGTCCTTTTCGCTTACATGGCTTACGACCGCATCAGCCAGCTTGCCTCTGTCGCTCAGTTGACCGCCGCCCTCCGGGAAGAAAACAGTCTGGTCCAGCTCAACCAGATACTTGCCATCCTTGGGCGTGCAGGCCGTAACCTTCGCCACGCACTGTTTGAGCAAAGAATTATTTTCAAAAAGCTTAATTGTCATTTTTTATTCCCCCTCATGAAATCTATCTGTCTTTGATAACCATTATTGTATCACTAAATTGCTAAAGTGTGTTATAATCAGTTATACAAGTCCAAAAAAATTCTATTGAAGCGAATAAGGAGCAATAAATGTTTCAAAATTTACTTTTTGATTTAGATGGTACCCTGACAAATTCCGCTGAGGGTATCACCAAATGCGTGCAATACGCCCTGCGCGCTCAAAATATTGAAGAACCCGATTTAAAAAAGCTGGAGGTTTTCATCGGCCCGCCCCTGCGCGACAGCTTTATCAAATATTACGGCATGACCAGAGAGCAGGCTGAAATCGGCGTAGAAAAATATCGTGAACGCTACACCGATATCGGTATCTGGGAGAACAAGGTTTATCCCGGTATCATGGAATTATTGGCTGACCTGCAGCAGGATGGCCGCCGCCTCGGCATGGCTACCGCCAAGCCGGAGGTTTTTGCACTGCGAATTGCCGAACGCTTTGGCTTCAACCCCTATCTGGAAGATATAACAGGCTGCAGCCTGGATGGTAAAACCGATAAGAAAGCTTTAGTAGTTGCCGCCGCTCTGGAAAAATGGCAGCTCACTACATCCGAAGCTAAAAAGACTGTAGCACTTATCGGTGACCGCCGCGAGGACGTTCTCGCCGCTCACGCCAATGGCATCGCCTGCATCGGCGCAGGCTTCGGCTTCGGCAGCTACGAGGAATTGTCGGAGGCAGGTGCCGATTACTATGTTTCTGATGTTCCGGCCTTAGCACGCTTCCTGCTGAGCAAAGCGTAAGAACAAATTTAACACTTACAGGTGATAGTATTATGCATATTTACGCAATAGGCGACCTGCATTTATCAGGTGAACCGGCAAGCAAGCCCATGGAGGTTTTCGGCGAGCATTGGCGCAACCATAAAGAAAAGGTTGCCGCTAATTGGCAAAACACTGTAACCGCACAGGACACCGTTATTGTCTGCGGTGATATTTCCTGGGCCATGACTTTGGAAGAAGCAGCACAGGATTTAGACTGGTTAGCGCGGCTTCCTGGACGCAAGCTGCTGCTGCGCGGCAACCATGATTACTGGTGGAGCAGCCTGAGCAAAATGCAGCAGCGTTACGGTGCTCATTTTGAATTTCTGCAGAACGACTGCATTATGGCAGAGGATATTGCTGTCTGCGGCACCCGCGGATGGCTGCTGCCATCGGCCGAAAGCTTCAGTGAGGCCGACAGAAAAATCTATAACCGCGAGGGAATCCGCCTGGAGCTTTCCCTGCAGCAGGCACATAAAATGCAGGCGCAGCAGATAATTACGGCTTTTCACTATCCACCGCTCTTTGCGCGCACGGAGCACACCTGCTTTACTAATCTGATGCTGCAGTACGGTGTGCAGCACTGTGTCTACGGCCACATTCACGGTGAAAACCACATTCCCGTTTTTGAAGGATTGCGCGAAGGAATCAACTACAAGCTTATTTCCTGCGATACGCAAGGCTTTCAGCTTTACAAGGTAATATAACAGCGTTACTTCGCTGAAAAACAGACAGGCTCCCCTGAACGAATCGTTCAGGGGAGCTTTTTGTATACAAAAACAAGCCCTCGAATTTCTTCGAGAGCTTGCCATTTACGTTCATTTAATTATTTAGGATAGTTGCTGTTGGAGTTTTCTTTCAGCATAACGTCATGTGCGCCGCCTTCAACCAAGCTGGTTGCGGAAACCAGAGTCAGCTTAGCCTTCTCCTGTAGCTCGCGGATGTTCAGAGCACCGCAGTTGCACATGGTGGAACGAACCTTAGCCAAGGTCAGGTTTACGTTATCCTTCAGGCTGCCTGCATACGGAACGTAAGAATCAACGCCTTCTTCGAAGGAGAGCTTTGCTGCGCCGCCCATGTCATAACGCTGCCAGTTACGTGCACGGCTGGAACCTTCGCCCCAGTATTCCTTCATGTAGGTACCGTTAATGTTAACCTTGTTGGTCGGGCTTTCGTCGAAACGAGCGAAGTAACGGCCCAGCATCATGAAGTCAGCGCCCATAGCCAAAGCCAGAGTCATGTGGTAGTCATAAACGATACCACCGTCAGAGCATACAGGAATGTATACGCCGGTTTCTTCGAAGTATTCGTCACGAGCCTTGCAAACGTCAATCAAAGCAGTTGCCTGGCCACGGCCGATACCTTTTTGTTCACGGGTAATGCAGATAGAACCACCGCCGATACCAACTTTAATGAAGTCAGCGCCAGCCTCAGCCAGGAAGCGGAAGCCTTCAGCGTCTACTACGTTGCCTGCGCCAACCTTAACGCTGTCACCGTAGTGCTCACGGATCCAATCCAGGGTGATTTTCTGCCATGCGCTGTAGCCTTCGGAGGAGTCAATGCAGAGTACGTCTACGCCTGCATCAATCAATGCGGGAACACGCTCAGCATAGTCGCGGGTGTTGATACCTGCGCCAACGATGTGGCGTTTTTTGCTGTCCAGCAGCTCCAACGGATATTCCTTATGAGTTGCATAGTCTTTACGGAATACCATGTACAGCATACGGCCGTCGTCATCAACGATAGGCAGAGTGTTGAGTTTTTTCTCCCAGATGATATCGTTGGCCTGTTGCAGGGTGGTATCTTTCGGAGCATAAACCATTTTGTCAATCGGAGTCATGAAGTCACGAACCTTAGCATCCATAGACATACGGCTCGGACGATAGTCACGGCTGGTAACAATGCCTTCCAGCTTGCCGTTAGCGGTACCATCGCTGGTAACAGCAACAGTGGAGTGACCGGTGCGTTCCTTCAGTGCCAGGATGTCAGCCAGAGTGCTGTCCGGACGGATATTGGAGTCGCTGCTTACAAAGCCTGCGCGATAGCCTTTAACGCGAGCAACCATAGCAGCTTCGTCCTCTACGGATTGAGAACCATAGATGAAAGAAACGCCGCCCTCTTTGGAAAGAGCTACAGCCAGCTTTTCGCCGGAAACAGCCTGCATGATAGCAGAAACCATCGGGATGTTCATAGTAATTGCCGGCTCTTCACCTTTTTTGTATTTAACCAGCGGCGTACGCAGATCTACATTGGCGGGGATACATTTTTCGGAGGAATAACCGGGAACTAACAGGTACTCACTAAATGTGTGAGCAGGTTCATCATAATAAAAAGCCATTCTTTCATCATCCTTTTCTTAATAATTTTTTGTTTGCCACAGCCAAAGCAATTGTTAATCATGTAACATAATTACTTGAAAAAATTGCTTTTCTGCGGTCCGAGTAGGTATTTTATCTATTTTACCTCTTTAAGGCTCTCCATGCAATATCTTTTCTGCAAAAAGCGCCATTAAAATTAATTTTTTCTACAGCAGTATATGCACGGTCACGTGCAGCCTTGATATTTGCGTCTACGGCAGTTACACCAAGCACACGTCCGCCGTTGGTAAGAACCTTGGCGCCGTCAGCCTTGGTACCTGCGTGGAATACAACAACGTCTTTATCTGCAGCAGCGTCAGCCAGACCGGTAATTTCCATGCCCTTAGCATAACTTTCGGGATAACCGCCGGAAGCCATTACTACGCATACAGCAGCCTTGTCGTACCAGCCGAAGTCTACCTGAGCAAGAGTGCCGGTAGCGCAGGCCAGCATAATTTCAGCCAAATCGCCGTCAAGCAGAGGCAATACTACCTGAGTTTCTGGGTCACCGAAGCGGCAGTTGAATTCTACAACCTTTACGCTGTCGCCCTTGATCATCAGGCCGGCATAGAGGCAACCCTGATACGGCATTCCTTCTGCTGCCATGGCAGCGATAACGGGCTTCAGAATCAGCTCGGTTGCTTTTAAACGCAGCACGTCGGTCATAACCGGAGCGGGAGCATAGGTGCCCATACCGCCGGTATTAGGACCTTCGTCACCGTCAAATACACGCTTGTGGTCCTGGGAAGCAATCATCGGCACAATGGTTTTGCCGTCGGTAAATGCCAGAAGAGAAGCTTCTTCGCCTTCCATGTATTCTTCCAGAACGAGGCGTGCGCCTGCGTTGCCGAATTTATGGTCAGCCATCATTTCGTCGATAGCGTCAAGTGCTTCCTGTTTAGTCATAGCAACAACAACACCCTTGCCTGCTGCAAGACCGTCAGCCTTAACTACGATAGGCGCGCCCTTTTCTTCAACATAAGCCTTGGCAGTTTCGATATCCTCGCAAATTTTGAAGAAAGCGGTAGGAATATTGTATTTTGCCATCAGCTCTTTGGAAAATGCCTTGGAGCCTTCCAGCTGCGCTGCAGCCTTAGAAGGACCGAACACCGGCAGACCGCGGCGTTTGCAAACGTCCGCAAGACCTGCAACAAGCGGTGCTTCCGGACCTACAACAGTCAGGTCAATGCTCTTTTCCTCAGCGTAATCTGCTACGCCCTCCAGATTTTCTACATCCAGAGCAATGCATTCGCATTTAGGCAGCAGTGCCATGCCCGGATTGCCGGGAGCAGCATAAATTTTTTCAACCTTAGGGCTTTGCGCCAGCTTCCACGCTAAAGCGTGTTCGCGGCCGCCGCCACCGATTAATAAAATATTCATGGTTATTTCTCCAGTTGCTTCTTCAGATATTCGCTGATCATTGCATCGTATTCAGCAGTATGAGTGAAGGCTTCCAATGCCAGCTCCTTACGGGTGCGTGCATCAACGTCGCCTTCTTTAGCGAGCATTTCCATTAAGCCGGCATAACGGCTAGGATAGGTTACGATAACAACGTCTTTGAAGTTTTTAGCGCTGGCACGTACCATTGCCGGGCCGCCGATATCAATGTTTTCAATTGCCTCAGCCTCGGTTACGCCGGGTTTGGCAACGGTTTCACGGAAAGGATAGAGGTTAACAACAACCAGGTCAATCGGAGTGATGTCATGCTCAGTCAAAGCCTTCATATGCTCAGGATTGCTGCGTACAGCCAGGATTGCGCCATGAATTTTCGGGTTCAGAGTTTTTACACGGCCGTCCATGATTTCCGGGAAGCCGGTTACATCACTTACATAGGTTACAGGAATGCCTGCTTCCTTAATAGCCTTCATGGTGCCGCCGGTAGAAATAATTTCTACACCGTTGTCACTCAGGAATTTTGCCAGCTCTACAATGCCGGTTTTATCACTAACGCTTAATAATGCTCTTTTAATTTTCATGCTTTAACCTTTACCTTTCTGCCTTCGATTGTCAGCTTTCCTTCTGCCCAGAGCTTTAAAGACTCCGGCATTGCGATATGCTCCTGCACCAGAATGCGGTCAGCCAGAGTATCCTCGGTGTCGTCATCCATAACAGGAACAACCTTCTGCAGGATAATCGGGCCGCTGTCAGTGCCTGCATCTACAAAATGAACAGTACAGCCGCTGAATTTTACGCCGTAATCCACAGCCTGCTTCTGTCCGTGCAGACCGGGGAAGCTCGGGAGCAGCGCCGGATGAATGTTAATAATCTTGTGCTGCCATTTATTTACGAAATCAGCGCTCAGAATACGCATGAAGCCTGCGAGAACTACCAGCTCGCAGCCCTCTGCTTCTAAAGCAGCGTTGATTTTTGCTTCAAATTCTTCTTTGGAAGCGCAAGCCTTACGCTCTACGGCAACGGTTTTGATATCGGCCTTTTGCGCACGCTCCAAAGCAAAAGCATCAGGCTTATCGCTGATTACAACCGCGATTTCCAGCGGCAGATAGCCATCAGCGATACGGTCCATAATTGCCTGCAGATTGCTGCCGCGACCGCTTACAAGTACGCCGATTTTATGCACCGAAAACGCCGCCTTTCATAATCGTTTCTTTGTGGCCGGGAACAACCTTGCCCAGCTCATAGAAGGTTTCGCCCTCAGCCTTCAGGTAAGCGCGTACAGCGTCAGCCTCAGACGGGTCAACAACCAATACCATGCCTACGCCCATGTTGAAGGTGCGGTACATTTCAGCCCAGGGCACATTGCCCCATTCCTGCAGCTTTTTGAAGACAACAGGAACTTCCCAAGCCTCGGAATTTACCTCAGCATCGCAGTCTTCGGGCAGAATGCGGGGGATATTATCATAGAAGCCGCCGCCGGTGATGTGCACCATACCGTGCAGGTCGAAGTTTTCAATCAGCGGCAGGCAGGTTTTCGGATACAGACGAGTCGGAGTCAGCAGCTTTTCGCCCAAGGTACAGCCAAATTCCGGAACTTCGGTGTCCATGGTGTAGCCCATAGCCTCAAAGCAGATTTTACGTACGAGGGAGAAGCCGTTGGAATGCACACCGCTGGAAGGCAGGCCCAAAAGCACGTCGCCGGCCTTAACCTTGTCACCGGTAATCATTTTGCTCTTATCAACAACGCCAACGCAGAAGCCTGCGATGTCATATTCGCCTTTGGAGTAGAAGCCGGCCATTTCGGCAGTTTCGCCGCCGATAAGAGCACAGCCGCTTTCCTTGCAGGCATTGGCAACACCCTTAACAATGTTGGCAACCTTTTGGGAATCAACCTTATCTACTGCAATGTAATCCAGGAAGAACAAGGGCTCTGCGCCTTGTACCAGGATATCGTTAACGCACATTGCTACAGCATCCTGACCGATAGTATCATGCTTATCAGCCATGAAAGCCAGCTTCAGTTTAGTACCTACGCCGTCAGTACCGCTGACAAGCACAGGCTCCTTGTATTTGCCGCTGTTTAAAGCAAACAGGCCGCCGAAACCGCCCAGGTCACCGATAACCTCAGGTCTGTAGGTAGCACGTACGCTGTCCTTCATTAATTCTACTGCTTTATTACCAGCATCAATATCTACACCGGCATCAGCATAAGTAAGTTGTTTCTTTTCCTCGCTCATGAGCCTTCCTCCTGTTATTCAATAATGCTTTCAGGTTCTGCTTTGATTACACTATCTGCGTTATCGGGATATTTAGCGCTGAAGCAAGCACAGCACAAACCTTCGGGGTCAATTTTATCAATAGCACGTTTCATGCCATCCATAGAAATATAATGCAGACTGTCTGCCCCAATATAGCGGCAGATTTCATTTTCTGTGCAACGTGCCGCAATCAGCTCTTTGCGCTCGGAGGTATCAATACCATAGTAGCAGCTGTCTGTTACCGGGGGAGAAGAAATGCATACATGTACCTCACGTGCGCCTGCCTCCTTCAGCAGTTTAACAATCTTGCCGCTGGTAGTGCCGCGAACGATGGAGTCATCGACCATAACAACGGATTTGCCTTCTACAACGCTGCGAACCGGGTTCAGCTTCAGGCGTACTGCATTAGCACGTTGCTTTTGCGTCGGCTGAATAAAAGTACGGCCTACATAACGGTTTTTGGTAAGGCCTTCCAGGAAGGGAACGCCGGCCTCCATAGCATAGCCGATTGCTGCCGGAGTGCCGCTGTCAGGAACGGAAATAACGATGTCCGGATGGATATCGGGAGTTTCCTTAGCCAGCTCGCGACCCATCTGGATACGTGCATCATATACAGACTGGTTGTCGATGATACTGTCATTACGAGCAAAGTAAACATATTCAAAAATGCAATGCGCAGGCTTTGCCGGTTTGTTTTCAGCCCACATCATGCTGCGAGGTTCGGAGTTATCGCTGTCGATAATAATCATTTCGCCGGGCTTAACATCGCGTACCAGCTCTGCACCAACCAAGTCAAAAGCACAGGATTCGGAAGCAACGCACCAGCCGTTTTCCATTTTGCCGAGAACCAGCGGACGGAAGCCGTAGGGGTCGCGTACAGCGATAATTTTGTTATCAGTCATCAGCAGAATAGCGAAAGCACCTTTAATCTGGTTAACAGCCTCTGCTACACGCTCTTCAATAGTAGGACGCGCACTGTAGGCAATCAAGTTCAATACAACCTCACTGTCAACAGTAGTGTTGAACACAGCGCCTTCCTTAGCCAGGTTAGCACGCAGCTGACCGGCATTAGTCAGGTTACCGTTGTGGCTCAGCGCAAGGTTACCGCCGTCAAAATAAACCTTCAGCGGCTGAATGTTATACGGCATGCTGGCACCGGTTGTGGAATAACGTACGTGGCCTATGGCCGCATAGCCCTGCAAATCAGCAACGCCGTCCTTGAAAACATCGGCAACGAGGCCCATGCCCTTTTTAATTTTCATACGCTCGCCATCAGTTACAACAATACCGGTACTTTCCTGGCCACGATGCTGCAGCGCATACAGGCCCCAATAGGTGTTGAGTGCTACATCTTCATTATGGCTGAAGATACCAAAGACACCGCACTCCTCATGCAGCTTGTCCTCGCTAAAATTTTGCTCCTCGAAAATCTGCTCCACAATTTTTCTCCTTAATTTTAGTTTTTAGTTATCAATTGTCAGTTATTAGTGGTTAGTTATAAGTGATCAGTGATCAGTGGTCAGTAATTAGTTATTAATGTTTAGCAGTCAGTTTCTATTCACTATCCACTACTCACTATTACAGGTGTAAATCCTTAAACTCCTGCGCAGGAACGCCACGCATGGAAGCCAGCTTTTCACCCTTAGCTCTTACTTCTTCACGCATTGTTGCACGATGCTCTGCCAGCTTTTCTACCAGCTCCGGATATTTTACGGAAAGAATCTGAATTGCGAACAATGCAGCATTCTTAGCACCGTTGATAGCCATCGTTGCAACAGGTACACCGGAAGGCATCTGTACAAAGCTCAGCAGTGCATCCATACCGGCCAACGGTGTTGCATTAATAGGAATACCGATGACAGGAACGGTAGTAAAGGCAGCGATGAAACCACCCAGATGAGCAGCTGCGCCGGCTGCGGCAATAATTACCTCTACGCCACGGTCACGGGCACCCTTAGCAAAGTTCTGTACTACGTCCGGAGTACGGTGAGCGGAAGCAACTACTACTTCAGTTTCAACGCCAAACTCCTTCAGAGTTTTTTCTGCAGCCTCAAGTACAGGCCAGTCAGAATTACTACCCATGATAATTGCAACTTTCATTGAAATCTACCTCCCAAAAATTACTTGTAGAAACAATAAAACCCAAGCAGAAAGCTGTTCAGTTTCGAAATCCTGTGCAAAATCTAACCCGGGTTCTCAATCACTTAAATAATTCACTTTAATTATACCAATCCAACGCGTAAACGTCAAATAAACTGTGAACTTTTTAACAGTTTTTTAGAAAATCGTTCGGAAAACTTCGGGGTAAAGAAAAAAAGCACCTGTCAGACACCAGACAGATGCTAAAAACTCATATACCAAAATGCTTATTCCACTGTTCAATGATTCTCTTTTTGTTCTGAGATACGAAGCGAAGTATTTTCAGCAAATCGGCATCAGGAATTTTGCTTTTATTATGCTCTAAAATAACACGTTCCCCAACCCATATTTTAGTTGCATTTTCAGTAGGCCTGCCTTTACAAACGTGTACGTGAACCGGCTCACCGGCATCACCTGACCAAAAATATATTGTATAACCTAAAAGCTTATACAGCATTGGCAAGATGATCTCCTCCTTCGCGTGCCATCTCCCAAATCAAGGCTGCATTATCAGCAGCAAAATCTTTTAAATCTTCTATTTCAGCCTCGCTGTATCCATCAAAAGAAGCTGTATCTAAGTCAGGCAAGGAAATCTGCAAATAGTCAAAGCCGGTATCTACAGGACGTTCAAAATAAACATCAATATGCTCACCGTTCTTATCCTTGCGTATATCATTAAAAGTAACAAGTGTTCCATCAGCGAATTCTACATATGTATATTTCATTTTGCT